>Ga0190274_10000348_pt1 | contig 28658 bp, 21 predicted proteins | sample Popmic531T_FD_133002 | JGI IMG/M metagenome (GOLD analysis project Ga0190274, IMG submission 133002) | Populus adjacent soil microbial communities from riparian zone of Yellowstone River, Montana, USA - 531 T | ecosystem: Environmental > Terrestrial > Soil > Riparian zone | place: USA: Montana... | reverse complement strand
GTTTCTGCAAAAGCAGGTATGCCGCGGTCACGTGCCTGACGAACCTGGTTTAATGCATCGGTACACGATAGGTGAACTATGTAGACCGGTGATTCGGCCATCTCGGCGATCGCTATGGCGCGATGTACTCCTTCCGCTTCAGCCACAGTCGGGCGAGTCAGCGCGTGATATTTTGGCGCGGTATGGCCTTTCGCCAGTGCGTGTTTGATGATTTCGTTGATGACAATTCCGTTTTCCGCGTGCATGCAGATCAAACCGCCGCGCTCGCCGGCTGCCTTCATCCCGCGAAAAATGGTGGCATCGTCAACCAGGAAAACTCCGGGATAGGCCATGAACATCTTAAAGCTGGTGACGCCCTCGTCCATGGCGGTGTGCAGTTCCTCAATCTGATTATCCTCCAGCTCAGTAGTGATGAGATGGAAGCCATAATCGATCGCAGTTTTGCCCTCCGCTTTCTTATGCCAGTTGTCGATTCCCTGGATGAGGGATTCACCTTTGTACTGCACGGCGAAATCGATGATGGTGGTTGTGCCACCGTGGGCCGCGGCGCGCGTTCCGGTCAGGAAATCATCGGACGATTGCGTGCCGCCAAACGGCAATTCCATGTGAGTGTGCGGATCGATGCCACCGGGAATAACGAGCTTGCCGGCGGCGTCGATAACTTTGTCGGCTTCCATCTCGAGCTTGGCGCCGATAACGGAGATCTTCTCGTCTTCGATCAGGATGTCAGCGCGGTAATCGTCGGTGGCGGTGATGACACGGCCGTTAAGGATGAGAGTTTTCATAGCGCTCCGAGAAATCAAGATTAGTTTGAAGAAAACAAGCCGCGGATTTGCGCAGATCAACGCGGATCAGATTCAGGATAGAAAGATCAGTTCAATCCAGTTATTCAGATTCGCGGAATTCGCGCTTATCCGCGGCTGATTATTGGATCCCGAAATTACGACTGATTAGTTAAGGCTCGAAAATCCGGCGTCCAGGGCGGCAATCAACTGGTCAACGTGATCAGTTGTCGAGTTGAGCATCATGCCGGTTCGTATCACATTGCCATAAAGGCCACCTTTGCCAATTAACACACTTCGCCGGCGCGTCTCCTCCATCATTCGCGCAACGGCCTGCGGCGCCGGTTCCTTGGTCTTGCGGTCTTTGACCAGTTCCAGCCCCTGCATTAGACCCATGCCGCGCACGTCACCAATCACAGGGTATTTGTCCTTCAGTTCATCGAGACGCTGGCGGAAGTAAGCACCGACGACCGCGGCATTTTTCTTCAAATCGTCTTCTTCGATCACGCGAATTACCGCCAGTGCCGCCGTCATCGCAACCGGATTACCGCCAAAAGTCGAGAAGGTTAACCCGGGATACTTGTCAGCAACTTCGGGTGTCGCAACTGTGATCCCGACAGGCACACCATTGCCCAGCCCCTTTGCCGAAGTGATGATGTCCGGTTCAACATCCCAATGCTCGATGCCAAACCATTTGTTGCCGGTGCGTCCCCAGGCGGTCTGCACTTCATCAGCAATAAACAGGCCGCCATGTTTGCGAGTGATTTCCACCGCGCGTTCGAAGTAGCCCGGCGGCGGAACGATGAAACCGCCGACGCCGAGAATCGGCTCCGCCATGAACGCTGCGATCTCGCCGCTGGTCGTGGTCATGATTAGTTCTTCAATGTCATTCGCGCAGGCAAGTCCGCATTCCGGATAGGTAAGCTTAAATGGACAACGATAACAATAGGGCGCACGCGCGTGGACAAAGCCGGCAACTTGTGCGGGCAGCGGTCGCCATGGAGCATGACCCATAGCAGAGAGCGCGGTTGCCGAGCGGCCGCTGTAACTATGGCGCAAAACCACAATTTCGTGCCGACCGGTGGCCAGCTTGGCGGCATGGACGGCGGTGTCATCGGCTTCGGTACCGCTATTAGTGAAGAAGGATTTCTTCAAACGGCCCGGCGTGATCTGATGAAGTTTTTCCGCGAGATCCGACTGCGGCTTGTTTGCGTAAAGCGTAGAGGTGTGGGTAATTGTCTGGAGCTGATTGATGATAGCTTCATTGACTCGCGGATTAGCGTGGCCAACGCTGACCGTCAGCACGCCGGCAAAGCAGTCGAGATACTTGTTGTCCTGATCGTCCCAGACGTGAAAGCCTTCGCCTCGCACCAATGCGATCGGCTCTTCGTAGTAAGTGGCAACTGCAGGGAACAGAAACTCTTTATGTTTGCGGACGGATTCGGATTGGGCGGTTTTTGTTTCGACTGTGCTCATTCTCGTTCCTTCACGTCTTTGATACCGAGGTCCTTGCAAATTTTCTACACAAGTAGGTCCCTTATCTCACTATGCCTTGGAACTGCGGATCTCTTATTTAGTTGAGGGTTGTGCCACCAGGAATGACTACCACCTTCACGAAGGAATTCGCAGCCGTTGGCTCGAAGGTGGCAAATCAGTTCTTTAAGCTTCATACAGCGATCAGTTCTTCTTCATAATCTGGCCCAGCAGCAGCAATTGCCTCCATTCGGTTGAAGTCAAGTGCCTCTCGAAGAGTTATTTTCAAGCTTTCCAGTAATTCTTGCCGAGATCTTTCCTGACAATTGACTCCGGCAATCTCCTCAATCCAGCCAATCCACCAATCCCCGTCTTTTCTTAATACCGCTTTGTAAACTGTATTCATGGGGCTGTTCCTTCTTTAGGTAACAAATGGCGTGATTTTGATTTCAACTGAGCTCATGAGTTTCTCCAGCGATCACGCGAAAAACCGATTCATGCTTTACGTAATCCTTATTTCATCATCGCTTTGACTGCCTTGCGGAATTTGTCGACCTTCTTAAATCGCTCAAAGTTCTCATCAAACGTCGGGTCCGGTAACGGTATGACTCGCCCACTGCTGTCCTTATTGTTCTCTTTGGATTTGAAGGCCCTTTCGAGCGACAGAATAGTATTATCAAGGTCCCCTCTCGAGGCGTACCAATGAGCTAGTCCCATGTGAAACCACGGGTACGTAGGGTCCTTACTAATGCCATACTCCAGAATTTCAATTGATCGCGCTATATTACCGGAAATTGAATAGGAGTCGGTTAACTCTTCGACCAAGCGTCTCCAGACGGCGACCGGCAGTGTTTGCTCCTTCTGTTCGAGCTTGAGCGCCGCACTATACGCCTCAATTGCCATGACATATTTCTTTTGCAGAAAAAGGGCTCTCCCTCGCTGATAGAAATCGAAGCTGTTCGTGGAGGTGGCGGGCATGTCAACAAATTGAACTGAATCGAGCACTGAATTGAATAGTCTTTCTTCATACTTATCAATCGATGAGGATGAGAAGTCGATAACTATCTGGAAATCGTTTTTCACAAAGTACGCTTCCATACTTCGCTGCGGCATGCGGAGAGGTAGGTTTTCAGCTAAGTCAACTGTGCTTTCGTATCTGCTGATGGGAATACCATTGTACTCAAACATTTTGACCTTTCCACTTAGAGCCAGCCCTTTCTTCGCTCCTTTGCTCTGTTCCAGCTTTATTGCGGCGAAGTCCCGCGCATCCTTGCTGCCATGAGACGGTGACGGAGTAATTCGAATCCCAAATCTAGAGAAGTCATCGAGGCGGCCGTCGGGCCTTAGTTCAAGAGTAGCGTTGAGCCCATAGTTTCGGCCATCAGCACTAATCTCCTCTTCTACAACCTTGAAACCAGCCAGCGAAATGTCCAGACCCCAATTGCTATCGGGCAAAGACAAACGACGAACCTCTTGGGCACTCACGCCTTTCGACAGTAAGTGGAGGTAGCAGGCAAAAAAGAGAATGAATAGACCTGTTGTTAATCGTTCTTTCACTCTCAATCCCTTGCTAATATAAATTCCCCTCGCGCTTGCGGCCCGTGTAATCCACGTACACGACTTTCAGTTCCGTGTAGAAGTCCAGGGCGGTTGATCCCTGTTCGCGATCACCAATCCCGGTTCCCTTGATGCCGCCAAATGGGATGTGCGCCTCGCCACCAGTTGTCGGAGAGTTGATGTGCGTCATCCCGGTTTCGATTTCATCCACAAAACGAAAAATGCGCGCCGCGTCATTCGAGAAGATTGACGACGACAATCCGTATTCAGTGTCGTTCGCGACCTGCATTGCTTCGTCGAAGTCTTTCACCCGCAGGACCGACAACACGGGTCCGAAAATCTCTTCGCGCGCAATGCGCATATCTGGAGTTACGTGATCGAAAATCGTGGGCTTAACAAAGAAGCCTTTATCGAGACCATCGCCGGTCGCGCGATCGCCGCCGCAAACAAGAGTTGCGCCATCCTCACGTCCGATGTCGATATACTTCAGCACAGTCTTAAACTGGCCTTCATCGACGGTTGGTCCCATCTCGGTATTCGGGTCCATCCCGTCCCCAATCTTCATTGACTCGCCGCGCTTTGCCAGTCGCTCAACAAATTCGTCCGCAATATCATTAACCACAACTGCCCGGCTGGTGGCAGTGCATCGCTGACCCGACGATCCAAAGGCTCCCTGCGCGGTCGATTCAACCGCCACGTCGAGATCCGCATCTTCCAGAATCACCACTGGATTCTTGCCACCCATCTCGCATTGAACTTTGCCGCCCCGCCGGGAAACTTCCTCATATAAACGAATGCCGACTTCGTTAGAGCCGGTGAATGAGACAGCTTTTACTGCCGGATGATTGATAATCTCATCTCCCGCTTCCGAACCCGATCCCAGGATCAGGTTCAAAACTCCGGGCGGAATCCCCGCTTCGGCAAATATCTCCACAATTCGCACCGCGGTAGCCGGAGTCAACGAGGCAGGCTTGAATACGACTGTATTGCCGGCGACGAGTGCGGGTGCGATCTTCCAGATGGGTATAGCAACAGGAAAATTCCAGGGGGTGACGCAGGCGACCACACCTAACGGTTGCTTGATGGTATAGGCAAAGTTTGAAGGCAACTCAGACTGAATTGTTTCGCCGTTCATTCTGCGGGATTCTCCGGCGCAAAACTCGGCGACGTTGATCGAGCGCTGCAATTCCCCGCGCGATTCGGCGACTGTTTTTCCTTCTTCCCTGGTCAGGAGTTGGGCCAACTCTTCTTTATGATCTTCCAGCAGGCGCGCGGCCCGGGCCACGATGCGCCCGCGCGAGGGGGCTGGGGTTGCGCGCCAGCCCGGAAACGCGTTGCTGGCAGCTTCAACGGCGGAGCGAGTCTCGTCGCGGGTGGCCTGTTTGACAACACCGATCACGTCGTCAGTGTTAGCTGGGTTTACGTTTTGGGCGATTTTCGACGAGGTAGATTCGAGCCATTCGCCATTGATGAAGTTTCGATAGTTTTCCATAGAAAAAAAAGGGAATGCTTGCCGTTAGTTATAGAAATTGTCGGCGCTTAATATATCATCTGAAACGTATTGAATCACAATTAGCGCTTTGGCGGGTGGTATCAAACGACATCGTTCGTCTCGCGGAGCGATCTCATTAACACCGTGGCTTCAGCCCGGTGACTAGAGACGGAGGTTAAGGTCAGGGAACCGTTTGAACGGTTTTTCTTAGGTCCGGAGCAGAAACCGTTAAAACGGTTTGAGGATCCATTTGACGGTCTTAATCACCGGGCTGAAGCCACGGTGTTAATGAGATCGCTCCGCGAGACTCAAGGTACAACCCGTCTGGGCTCCTGGTCGGTATGACCAGAAACTTTGTCAGAAAACAAGAAGTTAGACTGTTGTATTACAGAGAAAACTGAAATTTAGACACGAGTCAACGCGCGCTTTCCAATTATGAAAACTCTTGATCAACCAGGAACCCTTGGCGAATTGCTTGAAAGTCGCGTCGCCGCTTCGCCCGATAAGCACTTCCTTTTCAGTGAGGCAGATGGGCGTCGTTTTACGTTTGCCGAATTTAATGCGGCGGTAAACAGGGCTGCGCGCCTGTTGGAATCTCAGGGCATCGGCAAAGGAGACGCGGTGAGCTTGCTGATGCCTAACAGCGCTGAATATGTTATCGCCTACTTTGCTTGCTGGAAGATTGGTGCGATAGCCGGGCCGGTAAATTCACTTCTGAAAGCGCACGAAATTGAGTTTGTGATCTCCGATTCGGAGTCGAAAGCGCTGCTGATTCATTCCGAGTTTCTGCCTACTATTGAAACTATCAGGAAAAACCTGTCGACCTTGCAGGCTGTAATCCAGTTTGACGATGAGGCTGCCGCGACAAAGGATTTCACTGATGAGGTCACCAATCAAGTTGCGCCAAACCTCAGGGTCTCGGATATCAACCTCGATAGCGAGGCGATTATCATTTACACCTCGGGCACCACCGGTAAGCCAAAAGGCTGCCTGCTAACGCACGGCAACCTAATCGCTAACGCGCGGCAGATAAGCGAATGGCTCGGGTTTACTAAAGACGACCGGTTGCTGAGCGTGATGCCGCTCTTTCACATGAATGCAGTCTCGGTTACTACTATGGCAGCTCTCTATGCCGGCGGCTCCACCGTGGTCAGTTCGAAGTTTTCGGCCTCGCGCTTTTGGCGGATCATTTCGGACTATCAGATCACTTCGTTTGGTTCTGTGGCCACAATGCTTTCGATGTTGCTCGCCAAATATCCAGAGGGCGTCCCGAAGGACTTGAAAACTGACCAGCTTCGATTTGCGATGTGCGGCTCGGCCCCTGTTCCCGCCGAAGTGTTGAAGCGTTTTGAAGAAACATTCAATTGCCTGGTCATCGAAGGCTATGGGCTTTCAGAGTCAACTTGCCGCTCTACTTTCAATCCGCCAGATGAACGACGCAGGGCGGGTTCATGTGGTCTGGCGATCGGTAATGAAATGAGGGTTGTTGACGAAGAGGACAGGGAAGTGGCTAACGGGGAACTCGGCGAGATCGTCCTGCGCGGCGAGAACATACTCAAAGGCTATTACAGAAATGACGAAGCGACAGCGACAGCATTTCGTGGCGGATGGTTTCATTCGGGTGATCTCGGCTATCGTGACGACGACGGCTTCTTCTATATCGTCGACCGCAAGAGCGACATGATTATTCGCGGGGGGGAAAACATTTATCCACGCGAGATCGATGAAGTGTTGTACCAACACCCCGCCGTGGCGGCCGCGGCTACGATCGGAGTGCCTGACCCGCTCTACGGCGAAGAGGTCGCGGCGTTTATCGTGCTGAAGGACGGTGTACCGGTAACTGAAGAAGAACTCCTCAACCACTGCACCGAAAGACTGGCCGACTACAAGTGTCCTAAGTCGATCAGATTTGTTCAAGACATTCCCAAAGGCCCAACCGGCAAACTCCTCAAGCGCGAACTGGTAAAGCAGTTTGTATCGCGTCACGACTGAGAAACAATGACCATCGCTTTGGCCATCCCGGCCTCTGTAGAATGACAGTTCCCGGCTTCAGAAGTGGGTATCCATTCGTTTGTTTCATTGTCTCTTTTTGAAATTGACACGCTCCCACAAGCTGGATTAAATTCTGCACCTTATTGACGATCATAGGGTACACGCCGCCGGATGGGTGCGGACGCTGACGGTAATGCGTGTGGTGGTAACAAGGAATAGGCAGTGAGATGTACGGCGGTCTAACCCGCTCTTCACAAACACCCCGCGATTCTGTGTACCTAACGATATCTGACGCTGCTTTGTGTCGTCGGAACCCCCACGCGCGCTCCGGTGTGGACTTTGCTGTGGGCATAGGAACCTGGAGTTGAGTTATCGCGAAGCCGTGTTTGCGCAAGGGAGGTGCCCAGAACTCCATTCTTGCGCGGCCAGGCTCGGACTTGATCAATAACTAAATTGAAGGAGAAACAAGAATGTTACGAAGAATAACCACAATTGCTTTGCCAGTCCTGCTGGCAGTTTTCGGTCTAATTGGTATGGCCGCCAGGACCTCCGCTCAAACCGTAAATGGCGAAGGTACGCTTCTGGTCCTGAATGAAAACGGAGATCCTGTCCGAAGGCAGTTTTCTTTCAGTGCCAGAGTTGGCGCGAACGGGCTGGTAAAGGGCAATGCCGTATTGCATAACCCGGCCTTCGACGGTCCTAATGGTCATGGAAACTACCAACTTCAAATAAGCATCTCCTGCATGAAGGTAGTTGGAAACGTCGCTTTCCTTGGTGGCACCACCAGACGGACCAACGATCCCAGCCTCGTGGATGCCGTCTTTTTCTCGGTCCAGGACAATGGTGAACCCGGAAGAGGCAGAGACAGAGTTAGCAGGGCATTCTTCTGGGATGACGATCCCAACACCACTGGAGACCCGCAGGCATGCCAAGCTATGACTCAGGCGGACGCTCCACTCGAAACAATTGAGTCAGGGAATGTTCAGGTCAAACCGTAGTTCGTAAATACCCATGTGGCGTGCCTGGTATGCCGGTATGTGTGTTATGGCGGTACCTCGGTGAATCAGGGGGCGAGCCATTCGGCTTTTGCCCCCTGCTTTGCTAAAGGGCCAGGGCGGCAGAGAGGTAGCTCCGATCACTTTGCCTGGTGCGGGTAGGATACGGATTCAATAGGCGGGTCTTTGATTCATACTGACCCGCTTGACACCCTCCAAAGCGTTCAGATAGAGTGACGACGCTCTAAACATAATGGGTTTCACACCGCCGCCGGGTGCGGACGTCGGACGGGTGCGTGTGAAGGTGCTACAAGGACGAGGACAAGGATTTGGGACTACTCCTACCTTCCGCTTTATCGCTCCTAACCGCCACGCTGTAATTACCCAAGATTTTCAACTGGGATTAGTTTGCCTGCTCCCCGTGAACTTGATCCGAATTTCTCAGCCAAAGGTTGAATAACTACGCCTCCGGCTTTAAACCCAAGATGGAATGAACTAAAAGTTCGCCCTTCCTCTTTTACTGAAAGGAAAATCATGAAATCGAAAAATACCTGGATTTTGGCCTTCGCCCTGATGGCCACCTTAGGCTTGATCGTCGCTCTACCACTTCGGCCGGCCTTTTCTGCTGGTCCTACGATTGTGGTAACTCCGTCAAATCAGCAGGGCTGGTCCACAGCTGATACGCGACCCGGTGGCGATGTGAATTTTGTTGTTGACGCTTCGGCGCCTGCCGGGAACGGAGCACTGCAATTGACTACCGACGCCACGACAGCAGCCAAAGCGCAGTATATGCACGAAGCAAACACTCCGTTGGCTAATGTTAGTGAGCTTAGCTATTACACCAGACAAGTAAGCGGGTCGTTTGCTGGTGCCGATCCTTCATACCAGCTCCCGGTTTGTTTGGGTGGCTTTACTAGTCCTCAAACTCCGACTAATCCGACTGGATGCACTGGCTTCACGACGTTCGTCTTTGAGCCCTACCAGAATAATGGATTAGGCACCCCGGCTCCGGTGATAGTTCCTAATATCTGGCAGCAGTGGGATGTGGATGCCGGACAGTTTTGGTCATCACGAAACGTGAATGCAGGAGGCGCCTGTATCGTGGTTGCAGGAGCAGGTGGTCCCCCCTTCTACTCGTTGGCTGGGCTCCAAACCACGTGTCCTGCTGCGGTAGTAGTAGGTTTCGGCGTGAACGTCGGGACGTTTAATCCTTCCTATGATGTTTACACTGATCTGGTTAACTTCAACGGCACAACTTATGACTTTGAGCCGTACCAGGTTGCGACAAACAAGGACCAATGTAAGAACAACGGCTACCTTAACGTGAAGCGTGCCGACGGTTCCTCATTCAAGAACCAGGGTGATTGCAACCAGTATGTGAATACTGGAAAGTAGCACCGGGTCCGGCCTGAAGTCTCAAGGCTGAATAACTGGGTTGAATAGAAAAGGCGAGAGGTTTCCTCTCGCCTTTTCTGCTTTGAGGGAGATCCGGTCAATTGACAGTATTAATAAATATAAAATAGAGTACGCGCACTTTTGGTTCGTTTGTAATACACACCGCCGGACAGAGAACTAATTCTGTAACGGCAGCGTGTGGTGTCGAAGGAACAAGGCCCCGGGAATTGCCCTCCCTGCCGCTTCAATCTCCTGACCACCCACGATTGATTTAGTCCAGTATTTAGAACTGGCGTGAGCTTTGTCTCGCCGGAATCCTGGTCGATGCCCCGATACGACCTCCCACGTAATTCCAAGAAGGAGAACCCCCAAATGAACTTTAGAAACCTTGTCGCATTGGCGACAGTGGCACTCGCAGTAGTCTTCGCCGTAATGACATTCGGCGGAAACAAAACAAGAGCAGCTGGGCCAATATGTAGCGTCCCCGGTGATTACGGCACGATTCAAGCTGCCGTGAACGACGTCGGTTGCACCACGATCAATGTAGGTCCTGGTTCGTATGTAGAGAACCTAATCATCGCTCGAGCCCTTGTCCTTAATGGTGCTCAGGCGGGCAACTCGGTCGGAGCGCGCACCTTCGGCAGCGGAGGAGAATCCAAAATTACTGGTCAGATCAGCGTTCAAGCAGCGGGCGTTACTATTGATGGTTTTTCGCTGACCAACCCAGGGCAAACTCTTGGAATCCTGATTAAAACAGCGGGCGACTCAGCAGTTATCACCAATAACATCATCGATACAATTGGCAACGCTACAATGACGACCTTCGGTGGTGCACAGGCAATCTATCTGGAAAACGGGCCTGATAATGTTCAAGTCGTGGACAACAGCATCACGAATATTCAGAGCCTGGTCCAGTCCTCAAAGGGGATTCTCATTGGCGACAGCGGTTCAGCGAACGCCAGCTTGAATATTCTGGTTGAGGGGAATTCAATTTCTAATGTGAAGAGCGGGTGGCGTGGTGCTTACGGCGTTCAGGTCAACAATGGGGCGTCCACTGCTGCTGCCGCCACAGGCTTCACGACTGTGACCATTCAGGACAATGTTATTGCCGATCTGGCCGGTGGTATCAATCCGGAACCCGCGAATCCCAACCGAGGTTGGGCGCATGCTATCGGGCTCGAGGGCGACACCCCCGGGGTTGTTGTCAACGGTAATTCCATCAGTAATGTGATCGACGCTAACCCAATCCCAGGCGCCGACGCAGTAGCCGTATTTTTTGAGTCTAACCCGTCTTTTTCGACCGGTCAGGTTAACGGCAACAGTTTCGACAACGTGGCATTTGGTATCGTGGTTCACCCTTTGCTCAGTGGTGCACCTGTTAACGGCGCCTGCAACTGGTGGGGCAGCGCAGATGGGCCTGGCCCAGTTGGGCCTGGCTCTGGAGCAGGAGTGAGCCCTAATGTGACTTATTCGCCGTGGCAGACATCGCCGGGCGGAGCTTGCGTCGGCCCGGACGCTGATGGTGACGGTGTCACTGACAGCGCAGACAATTGTCCGACAACGGCCAACCCTGGTCAGGAGGACAATGACATTGACACGATGGGGGACGTCTGCGATCCGGACGACGATAATGATGGTGTGCCTGACGCTACAGATAATTGCGATTTCACGGCCAATCCCAGCCAGACTGACACGGATAGTGACGGGCTGGGTAACGCCTGTGACCCCGACGACGACAACGACGGCGTGCTTGATGGCTCTGATCAGTGCCCGGGCACTCCTCCTGGTACAGTCGTAACGGCGTTTGGTTGCCCAGTGGCCGTCAACGCTAATAACTGCAAGAACGGCGGCTGGCAGAGTCTGTTCAGAGCCAACGGAACGCCCTTCAAGAACCAGGGTGACTGCATTCAGTATGTGAATACCGGCAAATAGCCCCGAACCACGCGAGAAACTCGAAGGCGATGGGCCTTCATTAAATAACAAGAGGCGAGAGGTTAAACTCTCGCCTTTTTTGTGCCGGGGCAACCAGGATTCAGGTTCCCTTGCCTCATCCGGAAGTGGGGTTAAACTTGAGCCCACTCTAGCCGTTTGACAGGAATCGAAGCGCTCAAATAGACTACGCGCCATACAGTTAGAGCACACCGCCGGATAGAGTGCAGACCCCGGACGGTAGCGTGTGTTGGAACGACAAGCCTCGGGATTTACCCCTCCTGCGTTGCTTCAGCGTTTCCACGTAAGAAAACTAGGTTCGTTAGGCTGCTGGCGTTGAACTTTGTCTCGCCGGCAATCGGTCGCAAACCCGGACCGACCTCCCACTCATGGCGCGGAATTGTGCCATTATTCTTGACTAAGGAGAGTTTTTCGATGAATGAAAAGAAAGCAAGACTACTTTTTCTCACGTTAGTGCTGGTCGTGTTTAGCGCCACCTCAGCGCTCGCACAGGTTGGCACCACGGTTTACAACCACATTCCCACACCGCTCCCTCCCAACGTCCCGAGCCTTGGTTACCAGGCGACCCAGACCGCGGAGTTCGGAGACCACGTATTTCTCGCCGGCACTGATCGGCGTGCAGCCTCAGCGACTGTGGTGATGAGCGATTGGGCGCTTCATAGTACTTATCCCTCGATGCCGGCTGCCGGGTTCAGTCACCCAATTACCTTAAACATTTATGCAGTGGATAATAGTGGTCTGAATCCAGCTCTTGGTGCGTTACTCGGTTCAGTAACGCAAACATTCCTGATTCCCTGGCGGCCAGAGCCCAGCCCAGGATGTGGCACTGCGTGGTTGGCAGGTGACGGCTTTTGCTATAACGGTCTCGCATTCAAAATTACATTTGACCTGAGAAGCTTGAATTTGACGCTGCCGGGACAGGTTATCGTTGGCGTGGCCTATAACACGAATACGTGGGGCTATGCTCCTATCGGCGCTCCTGGTCCATATGAGTCGTTGAATGTGGGTCTGGCCACCGGTACTCCGGCATCCGTAGGGTTGGATGCGGAGTCTGACGCGGTGTTCTGGAATACGATGACTGCCGCTAACTATACGGATGGCGGAGCAGGCGGCATAGGAACCTTCCGACGCGATACCGCGTGGACACCCTACGCTCCGGCGTTTCAACTCACTGCGTTTACCGTCCCCGCCAGTAAAGACTCTTGTAAGAATGGCGGATGGCAGACACTAAACCGTGCTGATGGTGGTCCCTTTAAGAATCAGGGAGACTGCGTCAGTTATGCAAGCAACGGCAAATAGTTAAACTGCAAACCAAAAAAAAAGGCGAGGCCGTTAAACCGGACTCGCCTTTTTCTATGAAATCGGGAAGCTTTAATGTTGCTAAGTTTGGACGAAATTGACTGTGCCTGGGTGAGTAGTCTTCAACCGATCTTTCAACCAACCAATCAATAGCCAGACCGCGCATACTGCAACCATCAGCAGCGAAAACCATTTGCCGTAGAGTCCGTCTGGCGAGTATTTCTCAGTCGCGGCATGAAGCATGTCACTGTTAGGAAGCAGGCCGGCTTCGGAAAATTCGTGGAAAGAGTAAATACCGACCTGAAGCATGAACAACAGGAGAAAGACCCCGGTCACCTGGAAAAATCTCTTTACATTGATCAGGTGACCAAACCGGGCCCACCCCCAGGCGAACAGTCCTGCTGCGGCCACGCCTAACAGTGCACCCGTGACTAATTGGGAATTTCGCACCTGCATCAGCATCAAAGCCGTTTCCATTCCCTCGCGTGTGATCATCAGGAACGTAAACAGAAAAACTCCGGCCGCGGCAGCAAAACGTGAGGTTCGGGACGATACTTCACCCAAACGATGGTGCATGCGCTCCCGCAACTTTGGCCCCGCTTTCCACATGTGAATCACGAGTGTGCCGACCATCACCATGGCCACCAAACCCAGGACCCCCTCGCGCAACGCTTCATTACCCAGAAACTGGCCAACATAAGCGCCAAGTTTGACACCGAACAACTGCTCAAGCCGCGATTCCTCAACGCCGGACACCAACAAATAACCCAGGCCCGCGCTGGCCGAGAGACCCAGGGCGATCGCCAAATAGACGGAGGAACTCAACCAGCGTTGTCCCGACTTTCGCAGATAAGACAGAATCACCGCCACCAGCAAAAAGGATTCAAATCCCTCTCGCAGAACAATAATGAAAGAATTGAGCATAGAACAACTTTCTAAAATCGAAATGAATCGGAGCGTCTCCGTAAACCGCGACGGAGTATAGCTTAATTGAAAACAGTTTTCAATTTCAGAAAGGGAAGGCTGACTGAAACAACAGGGGATCGATCCACTAAATCACACGAATCAACACCAACGTCCCCTTTGGGCCGCGCTCGCTCTGTGATTATTGAGGTGTAACAGGAATGATTGCCAGGTCAGCGCGAATCAGACCCAGTTTGGTAGCTGCGGTCAAACGAATTGGCAGGCGCCGCCTGTCGTCGGTGATCCATCCCAATAGTTTATATTTATCTGGCTCAGGGTCATCCGTGGTTAGTGATACCTGGATCGCCGGAATCGTCTGTGAACCCAGTTGCACTGCTTCTTTCTTCAATGCTGTGACGAAGAGCGTCTTTGGTTTGTTGTTCACCAGAATCGATATTGCACTACGTTTGCCAATGGTTAGATCGAACGTGCGCGCCACATAGAAAAACGAAAGGTAGTCGTGAGTGCCGACTGGAATTTCGATCCGTTCGTTTTTCTCAGTGGTTACTCTGCCGTAGTCCTGGTTTATTGTCAGCTTGGTATTTATTTGCGTGCGACCCTCGCTCAATTTCAGTTCAGTTTGGAAGGGAAGCAGGGTTTGGGGGTTAACGTAAGAACTAATGGTGTCGTTTGCGACGAATAGTTTTTGGAGAGCATTAGTCGTCTTGGCAGTTACCGTAAACAACACGCCATCCCGATTGAAATACTTCGAACGCGCCCGGACCTGGAAGGTCGCCTCGGCAACGGGCGCGGTAATAGTTGGCAGATACACTTGATAGTTCAACTGTTCGCCCACCTTAAATGGCACGCCTTCCAGAGCGCCTTCACTTTTTGCCCCGGGTGACGGTGTTGGCCGAGGTGTCGGGGTGGGGCTTTGGCCAGGAGGAGGCTTGGGAATTGGTATCAGTTCCGAGCCGGCTAGCTCGGCCCGCAGTTCGCCACCCGAGCGTTTCGCCATAATGAGGACAGGTATGTGCCTTTGATCACGGCTGAAATAAACGGTTGGTTTATAGTCAGTTCCCGAACTGCTCCTAATGCGAATTTGAGTAACTATTGTTTCAAATGATCCGGCATTCGTTTGAATGATCTCCTCTCCCTTTACTTTGATCTCAACCTGATAGCTTGTGTCTTCGCCGCTGACCATCAGGTTGTAATTCGAGCCAATGCTGAGAGGTAGTGCCCGGATGCGATAAATCGCAGAGAGAAAATCATAGCTACCAGGAGCCAAAGGTGTTTCTTTTGACGGAAGGCCCCCCGCAACCTGGTTCATTCCGGCAGGTGTTTCTGAAGTACCGCCAGACCCTCGCGCAGTCTGCTGAGCGTGAAAGGGCAGACCGGTTTCAGGATCAACGTAGCTAACGTAGTCGTTGTTAATGGCAAACAATGCCGCGCTTACGAGGCCGGTGGTTTCGACATGTCCCTTTAGCTGAAAGCCTTCGCGGTCAAAAAAAGGACCTCGTGCGCCAACCAAAATCTCGACGTGTCCAGCGCTGGTAAAGCTTGAAAAGGAGATGTTGAAAGTCAGCCGTTCGCCCACCTTATAAGGAGCAGCAGAAAAAGGCTGAGAAGTGACGTCAGAAGTCTGAGCGGAAACTGATAAACCAAACGTTCCCAGGACTAATGCGATAACGAACGAGTGCCAGGTACTCGTGAGTTTCAACCTTTGGGTCATCATTGAATCATAATTCAAAATCCGGTTTGAGCAAATTGTGGAGAACGTTTGCTGGTGACCTAATCTGAGGGTTTACTTAAGAAGACAAAAGACAGATCCACTAAATCACACAAACAGCACCAAAGCAATTCTCCCGTAGCTTTGCGGCTCTTTGCGTACTTTGCGGTAACAAATCCCCTTAACCAATTAGCACCCGGATTTGTACACGCAAGCTGAACCTTCCAGTTCCGGCACTTTAGCCTATGCTGTTGGTCAAAGTGCTTTCCATCTCCTCAATTACCTGCAAGGCAGCTTTCGCCGGGTCAGACGCGCCGATGATTGGCCTTCCAATTACCAGATAATCAGCCCCGGCGGCAATGGCTTCGGCTGGCGTCGTAACCCGGCTCTGGTCTCCATGCGCAGCTCCCTGGGGGCGAACCCCCGGAGTAACCACGATAAATTCTGGTTTTGTTACTGCGGAGCGTACGATGCCCACCTCGCGCGGCGAGGCAACTACTCCATCCAACCCGGCCGCCGCTGTTAGCAATGACAGTCGCTCGACCAGGTTTTCCGCGCTTGAGGTCCATCCCACTTCGTCCAGGGTCATCTGATTAGCGCTGGTCAAGACTGTCACGGCGATGATTGCTGGTTTCGTGAGCCCTTCCGCTTGAGCCGCCTCTGCCACAGCTCCGGCGGTCCGTCGCATCATTTCACTCCCGCCGACTGCATGGACATTGAAAATGGCTACGCCCATACGAGTAGCTTCGACGCCAGCCGCAGCAACAGTATTTGGTATGTCGTGAAACTTGAGATCGAGAAAAACTCGCTCTCCCGAGTTCACGATGTGGCGAACAAATTCCGGTCCAATCGCGGTGAACAACTGTGATCCTATCTTGAACATGCCGGCGATTCCTCGAAGTCCATCAACCAGTCGTTGAGCCTCGTTCGCGTTACTCACATCCAACGCCACGATTAATCTGTTGTTCATTTTCATGGTTCTATCCGCGTCGTTTACAGTCCGAATTCTGCTGCGCGCCATCCTACTGCTTCGTCGAGAGAGACAAACCCTGAGTTCGAAATAATTCGGCGAAGGCCTTCATTAATATTTCTGACGATAGCAGGACCTTCGTAAATAAAACCGGTGTAGACCTGGACTAAACTTGCCCCCGCACTGATCATTTCCCATGCGTGCTCCGCAGTGAAGATTCCGCCCACTCCGATAAGCGGCATCGAGCCCCCGGTGAGCTTGTAGAGAGATGCGATAACTTGCGTGGACCGGTTTCTTAACGGGGCACCGCTCAATCCTCCGTCACCATGCGCCCTGACTGTCTCAGCTGGTGTCTGAAGCCCGGTTCGGCCGGTGGTGGTGTTGGTGGCAATTAACCCGGCTACATTATTCCGTTGTGCCACCTCTACAATCTTCTGCAATTCGTCGTTGCTGAGATCAGGAGAGAGCTTCACCAGAATGGGCAAGATTCCGCGCCCGGAACCGCTGGCGTCCAGATCCTGATTGCGTTGCTGTATCGCCCGCAGTAAGTCGTCGAGTTGATTGGCGCCCTGGAGTTCACGCAAACGAGGTGTATTGGGCGAGCTGACATTTACGGCCACGTAATCGGCTACGTCATATACCAATTCAAAACTTTTTAGATAGTCCTCAACGGCTGCTTCAACTGCAACCACTCGACTTTTTCCGATGCTGATGCCGAGAACACAATCGGGCTTATTACCGGCCACCCGCTTTGCAAACTCTTTTGCGCCCAGGTTGTTGAAACCGGCGCGGTTTATCAACGCTTGATCGAGCGGAAGTCTGAACAAACGAGGCTTTTCGTTTCCTGGTTGCGCATGAAACGTGACGGTCCCCGCTTCAATGAAACCAAAACCAAGAGCGGCCAGGGCCTCGAGCGCAATGCCATCCTTATCGAAGCCAGCCGCAAGTCCCACCGGATTTGAAAACGTCAATCCAAAACGCCTTATTTGCCCGAATGGACTGCGTTTGAAGCGATCCCCTAATAGGCGTTTTGTGAGAGCGGGTGAAAGGGCCAGGGAATGCAGGGCAAGCTCGTGGGCCGTCTCGGCCGGCAAGCGAAAGAGTAAAGGTCGGAGCAATGAACGATAGAGCATTAGTAGCTCTGGTAGTCCTACTTTGGTAGTCGAAAAAGGAGACTAGCAGAGCAACGGAACACTGACAAGGCCCGCCATAAAACGGTACCGTCCTAATCTGGGTGCTTACTGAGGAAAACAAGGACGATCCACTGAATCACACGAAACAACACCAAAGTATTCCTTTGTGATATTGGGTTTTCGTGTTGTTTCATGTGATTTGATGGATCGTTCTTCATCTCTATCGACACGAAAGGACGCCAAAGAATCTAGATTAGGACACTCCTCCAAATAACGCTTGAGAGAGAATCAGAAACAGATTGTGCGGTTTACTTGTCTCCCAAGATTCTTCTTGTTAGTATCCGCCAAATGGATTTCATCGAGAAAGCGCGCATCATGGACAGCCCGCGAATCAATCGCGCGCTGGCCCGGTTGGCTTCCGAAATCGTCGAAGAAAACCACGGCGCCGGTGACCTTTATCTCGTAGGCATTCGCCGTCGCGGCGTCCCGCTTGCCGAACGCATGGCCGACAAGATCGCGGACCTTGAAGGAGACCGGCCCCCGGTGGGGATTGTCGACATAACGCTCTATCGAGATGACCTTTCGACGGTCGGCGCCAAGCCGATTGTTAACCGCACCGACCTGCCGGGAGATATCGAGAATCGTAATATCGTTCTGATCGATGACGTGCTCTACACCGGGCGCACCATCAGGGCTGCGCTGGATCAGTTGATCGATTTTGGCCGGCCGCGACGGGTACAACTAGCCGTATTGATTGACCGTGGAAAGGAGCATCGCGAACTCCCTATCCAGGCTGACTACATTGGAAAGTTAGTGCCAACGAAAAAGAGCGAGATCATCAAGGTGATGCTCCAGGAATTTGATGAAGAAGAGGGTGTGGTCATTGTCGAACGACCACCGGAAGAGACGACGTAAGCAACAGCGGCCAGTGATGGCCGCTTTTTTTTGATTACTTCGTGAGATTTCGTGTAATTTCGTGGATCGTTCTCTGAGGCAAGCGGTGAAATACGATCCACGAAATAACACGAAATCTCACGAAAGAACACGAACCCAATTACCAATCGTTTTATGGCGAGTGTGACCTTCAACAGAAAACACCTTTTAGGAATCCGCGAACTCGAACCAGGTGAGATCACGCACCTCCTCGATACCGCCGAGACGTTTCGGGAGATTTCCAAACGCGATATCAAGAAGGTGCCGGCGCTGCGTGGCCGCACCGTGATAAACCTGTTCTTTGAACCCTCTACCCGGACCAGAACCTCATTCGAGATCGCCGCTAAGCGCTTGTCGGCAGATGCCGTGAACGTGAGTGTCTCTACCTCCAGCGTAAGCAAAGGAGAGACTTTGCTCGACACAGCGCGAAACCTGGAAGCCATGTCGCCGGATTGCATTGTCGTACGTCATTCGATGGCTGGAGCACCGCAGCAACTGGCAAGAATGGGAAATGCCCCAATCGTGAATGCGGGCGACGGGTCGCACGAACATCCCACTCAGGCTTTACTGGATGCCTTAACGATTCGCGAGTACAAAGGCCGGCTTGAAGGTCTTAAGGTCGCCATCATTGGTGACGTGCTTCACTCGCGGGTGGCCCGTTCGAACATACATCTGTTAACGAAACTGGGTGCGACCGTAAGCATTGCCGGGCCGGGCACGCTGGTTCCCGCCGAATTCGGCGAACTGGTAGAGACGGGGCTGCGGGTCGAGAAGCGGATTGAAGATGCCATTGACGGTGCCGACGTGGTTATGGTCCTGAGGATTCAGCGCGAGCGCCAGGACACCGCGTTTTTTCCCTCCATGCGCGAGTATGCCGTCCACTATGGTTTGCGGCCACAGCATCTGAAGAGCGCAGCGCCAGATGCAATCGTAATGCACCCGGGTCCGATAAACCGGGGTATTGAAATCGCTTCGGAAATAGCTGACGGTAGCAGTTCGCTGATTTTGGACCAGGTAACCAACGGTGTTGCAGTGCGCATGGCAGTGCTTTATCTGCTGGGCGGTGGAAGTCACAACGAAGTCGACGTAGATAAGGTTGAGCTGGTCAGGAATCAAACTCAAAAACTGTAAGGAAACAGGGATGAAGATCCTAATCGCGAACGGCTACGTCATCGATCCCGCTGCTGGAGTTAACGGCGGCAAGGATGTCTTGATCGAAGACGGCCGTGTTTCTGGTTTACTTGAACGCGGCCGGGAGATTCCGGCCGGTGCTGAGGTCTTTGACGCGACCGGTCTAATCGTAGCGCCCGGCTTCATCGATCTCCATACGCACCTGCGCGAGCCGGGCCAGGAATACAAGGAGACGATAGCCACTGGGGCGTTGGCGGCGGTAACCGGAGGTTGGACCACAATCTGCGCGATGCCAAACACCGACCCCGTAAACGATAGTCCTGCCGTCACCCGCTTTATCATTGAACAGGCCGAACGAGCTCAACTCGCAAATGTCTTCCCAATTGGCGCCCTCACCAAGGGTTCTGGGGGCAAAGAGCTTGCCGAAATGGGAGAGATGAAGAATGCCGGCATCGTGGCAGTGTCGGACGATGGCCGGCCGGTTCCAAACGCCGGAATCATGCGTCGAGCGATGGAGTATGCGCATGGATTTGAGCTCACTGTGGTGGACCATTGCCAGGATGCTTCGTTGACTCTGGGCGGCGTCATGCACGAAGGACGCTGGTCTCTGATTCTTGGATTAAAGGGTATGCCGGCGGCTGCCGAAGATGTACACGCGATTCGTGACTGTGTGCTGGCCAAGCTCACCGGTGCCGCGGTTCATATCGCTCATGTCTCAACTCGGGGTTCGGTTGACGCAGTGCGGCGCGCTAAGGAGTTAGGGTTGCCGGTGACGTGTGAAGTTGCGCCTCATCACTGGACGATGACTGACGGCGCCCTCGAAGACTACGACACCAACACCAAAATGAGCCCGCCACTTCGCAGCCGGGATCATGTCGAGGCGCTGCTGGAAGGTTTACGGGACGGCACGATTGATGCGATTGCCACGGACCATGCTCCACATCACGCCGACGAAAAAGGCCTCGAATTCGATCAGGCGCCATTTGGTATTACTGGTTTGGAGACCGCGGTTGGCCTGGCTTTCGATTTAGTGAACCAGGGCGTGATCGATTTGGAGCGGCTGGTCCAGTTATGTTCCACCAATCCGGCGCGCATCTTTGGTTTGAAGGATCGGGGCACCTTGATGGCAAACTCCCACGCCGATGTAACAATTCTGGATCCGGCACATGAATGGGTGTTCGATGTTGCTGCTTCAAAATCCAAAAGCCGTAACACTCCATTTCACGGCAGGGCAATGACGGGCGCTGCAGTGGCCACCATTGTCGGTGGGCGCCTGGTCTACCTCAATCCTGATTACACCCGCATCACTCAGACGCGACATCGCAACGCATCGGCGAAATAGGCATTAGCTAGAGATCTACAAGGGAGACTGGGTTGTTTGAAGAATCTGACCGTCAGTTAGGACGCTGTAAATAGGTCCCATATGACCTATAGGGCCTATTTCTGCAATAACTCGAACGCGCTGTCCCTTGGCAACAGAAAACCCGCCGCGCTCTCCCCTTCGCGACGGGTTCTCGTTTTGGCCGCCTACTTACGTTATTACCGGGGCGACCGAGACCATGATTTTTTGGAAGCCCGCCCGCGCTCTCCCCTTCGCTTGCGGGCTTCCAGGCACCGGCAACCCAAGGCCGCCGATTCTGTAATCGCAACCTTTAGTTTGCGATTGAGACGTTACGAACATTCGCCACGGGCAGTGACAGCGACTGGTTCAACACTACGCCAAACTCAGTACCAGACTTGACTACCGCTTCGTGACCTTTCGAGAAGTAAGCTCCCGCTACACCGAGCCCAGCGCCCACGCCGGCTCCAATGCCCGCTCCCTTGCCGCCGCCCGCGATGGCCCCTATCAGGGCACCAGTGGCCGCGCCTCCGCCGATAAAGACCGCATTGCGCTTGGTTGCTGACTGTCCCGAGATGTCGCCTTCGTTATCTGCATTGACATTCTCGCTCGTCACATCCGTCAGATCGCCGTTAATCGTTCGAGCTACTCCCGTTGGTAATTTGACTGAGACAAAATGCACTCCAATTTCGCCCGCCTTGCTTTTGCTTGCTGCTCGCTTGACACTAACGACCCGGCCAATCACTTCACTACCGGCAGGAATCACTTCCTGACCGCTCGCATAAACCGGGACCATGACTGTGGTCGTAAACTGGTCACCCACTCGTGCGGTTTCTGATGTGATAGTGCTATTCATTCGCACGCGAATTATCTGACCCGAAATAATATTCAAGTAAACCGGCGCCGGTATCGCCACTGCCGGTACAACAACCGGCTTAACCACTCGTCGGACCGCAGCTTTTCGCCGCAAGGCTGGCTTCCGTTTCGTCTGGGCCAACGCGGGAACGACTGTGGAAATCAGCAGGGCAACCAGAACTAAGGAACTGGCCAGCGCTTTTGACACTCGATGGGCAGGGTGCGATTTCATTTCCCGTCTCCGCACTTTTAACATTCGCAATTTCAGCCTTCGCATTTTTGATTTAGCTGTTCTTAGGTTTCGCATTTCGACGCCCACTCTCAAAAGACTTTCTTATTCGATCTATTCACGCGCCGCCGCTGCCCCAGAGTTTTCTGCGCATCGTTTGACGCCCGGTCGTTCTTGAGCAATGACCGTGCCACCATCCGCGCCTAAGCATGGCTCACGAAACTTCAGCTATTTATGACTTTAGGACTCCGAAATAGTTCGAGGAATGATTTGATGGTGAGGTGTGTAGACGATGTGCGAGCTAGTGGACGACAAGCTGCACGTTTTGGGTTAACACCGCTTTGTCAGAAGTTCGAAGAATCGGTCCTATAGGTCAAATGGGTCTATCGTTCGCTCCCAGTTTCACAGATTCGTGGGCAGCGCGTCCGATATGGTGGCTGTCTTGGCTGGCTTGATCAGCTCTGGCGTGAAGTCTTCGCCGGGATTGATGAACTGATTCCTCTCAAAGCGATATTGCTTGTCGTAGAGTTGCTTATAGCGTCCTCCGGCAGCAAGCAACTCTTCGTGGGTGCCGCGTTCGACAATTTCGCCGCCTTCCAGCACGAGAATCTGATCCGCGCTGCGAATCGTCGAGAGGCGGTGGGCAATGACGAACGTGGTACGTCCCCGACGCAGCGACTGCAATCCATCCTGAATCAGGGCTTCACTTTCACTATCGAGGCTGGACGTTGCTTCGTCAAGAATAAGTATCTTTGGCTCGGCCAAAATCGCACGAGCAATCGCCACCCGTTGGCGCTGGCCGCCTGATAACTTCACCCCGCGCTCACCGACGATTGTGTCATAACCATCAGCGAAGCCGTTGATGAACTCTTCACAATGGGCTATCCGACTGGCTTCGATGATTTGCTCCCGGCTCGCATGAGGATTAGAGAATCCTATGTTGTCGGCAATAGTGCCGTCGAAAAGAAAATTGTCCTGCAATACTACGCCGAGCTGGTTTCGATAATCTCGTAATCGAAGCGACTCGAGATCGTGCCCGTCTACAGTGATTCTTCCCGAGAGCGGCCGGTTGAACGCCATTACCAAACTAATGAGTGTCGACTTTCCTGAACCGCTGGAGCCGACCAATGCGGTAGTTGACCCTCCCGGAGCGCGAAATGAAACGTTTCTTAAAACAGGCGTATCGTCGTTGTATTCGAAGGTGACGTCGTCAAAAGCAATTTCGCCAATAATCGGGGGGCACGGCTGGCGAAGCGGGTCATCCTCATCTTCAGTTGCCATCCGCTTGATCTCGCGGATGCGGTCGAGGCCGGCAAAGGCTTCCGTGATTTGCGTTCCAATGTTTGCGATGTCGACCAGCGGCATGGCCACCAGTCCGGTAAGAATCATGTACATGAAAAGGTCGCCCAGTGACATCTGGCCACTGAGAATCTCGCGTCCGCCCACCAGAATCAGAATCACACCAATAAGCCCAACGATGATCGTAGAGAAGGCCATGACACCTGAAACTGCGGTCATCGATCGCGCGACATTGCGAAAGAGTCGATGCGCTCCCCGGGCAAAGATTAGTTGTTCACGTTTTTCTGCAGCGTAGGCTTTTACGATGCGAATTCCGCCAAGCGATTCGGTCAGTCGTCCGGTGACCTCCGCGTTGATTTTCCCGCGCTCACGGAAGATTGGCCTCAGTTTCTTGAAGGCCAGCGCCATCACGGATCCAAAGGCGCCCAGAGCCAGCAAGGTTATCGACGTAAGTCTCCAGTTTAGGTAGAAGAGTACGACCAGCACGATTGCGGCTGTAACCAAACTACCGACTAGTTGGACCAGCCCGGTACCGACGAGATTCCGCAGTCCCTCGGCGTCAGTCATGATGCGCGAGATCAGTACGCCGGTCTGGGTTGAGTCGAAGTATCTGATGGGCAGCCGGGAGATGTGTTGCTGCACGCTCTTGCGCATCTCGGTGATCGCGCGTTGGGCGGCAACACCCAGCACCTGGGACAGTGCAAACGACGTGCAGGCCTGGACCAGCGTGGCCGCGCTCACGGCAATCGCCAGAGGAATTAACAGCTGGGCGCGTTGCTTGAGGATGACGTCATCGATCAGGTATTTGGTACTTGCCGGCAGCACCAGACCCAGGAGGCGGTTGAGAACCATCAGCACCATGCCGAGTGCCAGCCGGCTACGATGCGCGTAAATGAGCTCACGCGCGTCGCGCCACGCTGCGCCCGGTGTGACCCGCTTCTTCTCTTTCGCAATAGCAGTGCTCATGGATGTTGGCGCAATCGTCTCAGCAGAAGAGGCAAACCGCAAGTCGAGGCTTGAACTGGTTTAGCAAATGGAGTGAAGAGAAGAAAATTTTCCATTTCTCATTTGACATGTTTCATTTGCCATTGCCGGAACTGTCCGCGCCGGAATCGAACTTCGAGACGGCAATAAAACACGTAGGCAAAAGTGCCCGATGTGGGTCGATGAATACAGAACCGGGAGCGGTAGCGACTGGGTCATCTCGACCCCAGGTGTGTGACGCCGCTACCTAAACCCCGTCGCTATCGCTTCTGGTCCTGCAATGACCAACGAGAAATGTCAAATGATAAATGGAAAATTTTCACTGGTTCCTGGATCACCACATTCGTGTTCACCGCAACGCTACAAGTGTTACTTTTCTGAATAGGTGTTACCATGAAGCATAACTTGCAGGAGGTAGTGATATGGCATGGGATGGCGACGATTTGGCTGGGCAGATGGAAGAGACATTTGAACGGCAACAAGCAGCGGCGGATGCACGAGCCAATCGCGGTACGTCCTCCGTTGAGGAGCGGGCTCGCAGCGCAAAGTTTGAATCGCTCCGGCTCTCTCGCTCAAGAATCATGACCCAACTCGCAAGCGCGACCAATCCGGCACATCGTACGATGCTCGAGAGCGCGCTGAAATCAATCAACGACGAGATGGCTCAGTAGCCTTCGCGACGAACTAACATCGTCAGCGGAATACTTTCAATCTCTCGTGCCGCGCCAGCATTCTCAACGCGTCTTGCCTCAAGCGCGCCTCATCTATTGGGAGTCAATAATGAAAACAGACAAGAGAGTGAGGAACTGGAAGCAGCTGCTCGAAGCTCTCTACGACATTCCGAAGGATCGCAGACACGGCCGGTTCCGGTCAAATTTTGCTTATCGAGGCCTCGCGGATAAGAGCTGGAGATTGGAAACCAGTCTAAAGAGACTTGGCCCAGAATGCGCTAACGTTGAGAGGCCGTTGCTGCGGAGTTTTACCAAATACGCTAAACCAGGAGAACTTTCATCCAACTCGCTCTGGTTTCGGCTCGCTGTGGCGCAGCATCACGGGTTGCCAACTCGGCTCATGGACTGGAGCGTGTCACCCAAGGTCGCTGCCCACTTCGCCACTTACGAGGAGGAGCACTTCGACAAAGATGGGGTGATCTGGTGTGTGGATGTAGCGAAGGCAAGAGAGTTACTGCCTTCAATTCTGAGGGAGAAACTCAACGAGGAATACGCGTTTCTCTTTTCGATCGAGATGCTCGAATCGATTCCGATGCTTACCTCGCTTCGAGACTTTGACAAGCTTGGCAACGACGGAGAATTTGTGCTCTTTTTTGAACCGCCTTCGTTGGATGACCGGATCATCAACCAGGGGGCGATCATGTCTGTCATGCCCGGTGTAACGCTTGACCTGGAGGAGCTTCTCGCCCGGGCTGGTCATGACATCTATCACCGCATCATCATACCCAGCAAGCTGAAATGGGAGTTACGAGATAAGTTAGACCAGGATAATGTGACCGAGCGAATGCTTTTCCCGGGACTCGACGGATTAAGCCGGTGGCTTAAACGCTACTACGGGCCAGGACCGAAAACATCCGCGGCATCACACCGAGCGTTACCTTCAAGTGCCCGCCGCCCTTGAAGGAATCGTCGGCTAGTGTAGATTCTCGCGTTCAACCTTCAGCGATACTCGAAAGCGCGCTGCCCTGGCGGGCGCAACCGTGGAAATTGCCAGCCGTTCCCCGCGCACTTGCCGCTCACCCTGGTCTACCGAACCGGGACGACCCGGCGCCGTCAGGTCATTTGGCTCAATCGCGTTGCGAGTTTGCACCGGCGCTTCTACATTGATTCTTAACTTTGATCCTGAAGCGCCGATCGAAAACTGTCGCTCGCTTCCCGGCATCACACGGTCATCACTATGTATCAGGCTGGTGAACGTCCTCATTTCCCTGGTTTGAATGTCATCACTTACAACGAAACCGTTGCGGCCATCGAACCGAAATTCGCGTTGGAAGCGGATTACACCGAACTCCGGCTGGTAAGCGGCAGTGGCATCGCCGCGCACGACAGCCGATCGACTTCCGAGTTCAGAGCCGGTAATCCTAATCCGGTTCAACTGATCATAAGACACGCCATCGAAGGCATCATGGCCTTGTCCCTCCAGCCCCTGTCCACGACCATCAATCAGGACTGTATTGTGGTGTGCTGTAAGAGGGACACCCGCGTAGCCTGAATCGCCGGTCAGATATTTTCCGCCGGCGTAGATGATAAAGCTGTTGGCATCGGGGTGTGCATGTCCTGATGATAAACGCCACTCCGGAAACTGCTTCAGCATCATCGCAGCGTGATGACCTTCAGGCGGCCCACACTTGAACGCGAATGCGGTCGCATCCGGACTCCAGCCCGAGCGCCAGTAAACTACTTCATGATCGGCGAAATACTGCGAGGTGGGTTGACGTTCAATCGGAACAGTCTTCACGGTTGGATCGTACCAAAGCAGCGACCAGTAGTTTTCCGCGTTCACCTGCCCAAATTTCCGCAGCCAGTCAGCCACACCCTGTGCTTCGCCACTGCGAAAGCGCTGCGCGAGTCGGTAGAGAATGTTGTAGTTGGTATGAAAGTGCCCGCCGGGGTGTGTACGCGGATACTCTGCGCCTTTACCTGCGCGCGTGAGTGGGCCTTCGAAGATGTCGCCGAAGTCAAACACATATTGACCTGACGGGAGCATTGAATGGGCCACGTACTTGTGCATCTCCCGGAACCCGGGCCGGTCGTATAAATCCTCGCCGGTGGCGTGGGCGTGCGCGTCCAGGTAATGCACCAACCACGGTGTCGAGAAAATCCAGTACTCGAAGCCTTCGTAGTAATAGCCGTCCGTCGAATAAGTGTCGAGCACACGGCTGTAAATAGACCTTGAGAGAGCGGCCCACTGCGGCGCGTCATCGACTTCGTCATAGAGGGCATATGCGGTGACGGCGAGGCCGCTGATCGGGATAAAAGTATGGTTTTGACTGTAAGCGTAGGTCTTACCGGGCTTGGGTTTGAAGTAGTCAAAAAGCAAACGCGCCTGCCGGACCAGCTTATTCCGGTACCTGGTGCGTTCCGGTTCAGTAAGATCGTTATACAGAAGGTCGTATCCCCAACCCATGCCGTAGAGCAGGTGACCTGCGGCGAGATCCACGTTTGGCTTGTTGTAGCTGTAGCCCCAGACGTCGTAAGACACAGCCGCATCCATGTAACGCTTCGCAGCCTCGAGATATTTCTGGTCGCCTTCGATCTTGTAAGCCAGGGCAGCTTCGGCAATGCCAATGCCGACTTCGTTTTGGGCACGCCGCGCTTCGGCGGGCGGCGGTGGTGGAGCTACTTTGAGAGCGCGCATCTGCTGCAACGCAAGTTGCCAGACCTCCCGGTGTGTGGTGCGAGCCCGGCGGCGCAGCTGCTCGAGTTCTGAGTCTGTCACGTAAACGCGCGGATGCCGGCCACGCAGTTCCGGTCGCAGCTGCGAGTTTGCGCTTTGCATCAATTGCGTTAGTGGGTGCGGACCTTTTTTTGTTTGAGCCGCAGTCTCCTCTTTTTGCAACTCGCGCGTGTCCTGGGCAGCGACCTGCACAGACCCGATCGGCGCGAGTGTCTCAAAGATCACTACGATCAGAACGGCGAGAATCAGCAAAGGAGCGTAAATGTTTCCGAGCTTTTTGTTCATAATGGTTTAAGAGGCGATTCACGTAAAGCAAACTGTTAGTTTGCTACGATTCGTGAGCACTGAACCTGCAGATTTGCGCGTCGATCCGCAAACTAACAGTTTGCTTTACAGCATCAGCATGCCGCCGTTGATCTCAATAGTTTCCCCGGCCATAAAGTTTGCCGCCCCCGAAGCCAGGAAAGCGATAGCCCGGGCAACTTCAGACGGTGTCCCAACTCGTCCCAACGGAATGCCGGCTACATAGGCCTTCATCATTTCCGGGGTTGAAAAAGTCTCGTGGAAGGCAGTATCAACAACACCCGGCGAAACTGCGTTGACGCGAATGCCATAAGGTGCCAATTCCTTTGCCAGGCCCTTTGTGAAGGTAATCAGGCCACCCTTGGCAGTTGAGTAATGAATCGACCCTAGTGCGCCGCCGTTTCGCCCGGCAATAGAGGAAACATTGATAATCGCACCCTGCTTGCGTTCCATCATCGAAGGCGCTACGGCCTGTGCACATAAGAAGGCGCTCTTGAGATTCAGATC
>Ga0190274_10000347_pt1 | contig 28783 bp, 30 predicted proteins | sample Popmic531T_FD_133002 | JGI IMG/M metagenome (GOLD analysis project Ga0190274, IMG submission 133002) | Populus adjacent soil microbial communities from riparian zone of Yellowstone River, Montana, USA - 531 T | ecosystem: Environmental > Terrestrial > Soil > Riparian zone | place: USA: Montana... | reverse complement strand
TGCCGCCCGGGGGGACGATCGTCTGGGAGCGGGCGGCCAGGCCGGCGGCGAAGGTGCCGTCGGCGATCCCGACCCGACAGCCCCCCCGATCGACCGGGGGACCACCCCGGCGGTCCCCCGGACCCCCCCGATCCACCGGGGGACCACCCCGGCCCCCAAGGGCCGCGTGGACGGCGGCGGTCACGGTGACGGCCAGGGCCGGCTCGCCGCCGTGGTAGCGGGCGGCGCCGCGGGCCGGGAAGGCGCACTCGCCCGGCTGGAGGACCTCGACCCAGGGGGTGAGCCGCTCGATCGCCGCCAGCACCGGCTCGAAGGCGCGGGCGTCCCGGGCCGGGTCGGCGGCGAGCAGCTCCAGCTCCGGGCAGCGGCTCTGGGCCTCGCGCCGGCGCAGGCCGGGCCGGACCCCCTCGGCCCGGGCGGCCGCCGAGCAGGCGACGACCCAGTTGGCGTGGACGACCGCGGTCAGGCTGTCCGGCGGCGCCCCGGCGGCCACCACCGGCCAGTCGGGGCACCAGACCACCACCATCCGGGGCATCGCCGATCACCCGGCATCGGCCAGCGGCACCCTCGGGGACCCGCCGTCCACACCCTCCGGCGAGCCCGCCGCGGTGATGGCGCCGTCCGAGCCGGGGAGCCAGAGGCGGGCCCGGCGCTCGCGGGAGGCGGGGCCGCGGCCGGTGACGGCGACCTCGACCTGGCGGACCCGGAGGGTGCCGTGGCCCTGGCCGAGGCCGTGCCAGGCGCTGGCGGTGACGACCAGGCGCAGGTCGGCCGGCTCGGGCCAGGGGCCGAGGGGGACCAGGACCGCGCCCCGCTCGCGGGCCCTGGCCGCCAGGCGGCGGGCCTGGGCGGGCGGGAGGCCGGGCGGGGAGCGCACCAGCACGACGTCGATGGCGTCCAGGAGGGCGGCCACCACGGTGGGCCAGGCCCGGGGCCCGGGGGTCGGGACCAGGGCCAGGCGCTCCAGGGCGATGCCGGTCTCGGCGGCGGCCAGGATGCCGAGGTCGGGCAGGCCGACGGCGGCCACCCAGGAGCCGGCGGCCGAGGCCCCGGCGACCAGGGCCAGGGCGAGGGCGGCGGAGCGGCCGACGGCCACGGTGGCGCCCCGGCGCAGCCCCTGGTTGGGGAGCAGCGGCCGGAGGGCGGGGACCACCGGCAGCAGTCGCTCGTCGGCCAGGACTGCCGAACGTCCGGAACTCCTAAGAGTGGTGCTAAGACCACGTTCAGTGGCCGCCATAGGCCCCTATGCTCGAACATATGTTCGAGAGTGTCAAGCACCGGAACCGCTCCCGGCGGAGGAACTACCATGGGTGCGAGCAGCGGAGTGGAACCCGGGGAGGGCCCATGGCCGACGAGCCGGCGATTGCCCAGCCGGGGTTCCCGCTCGGGCCGGCCTCGGCCCGGCGGCTGCGGCTGGTCCGGGCCACCAACGTCACCCTCGGCACCGACCCGTCGCTGCCGGAGCCGTACCGCGCCCGCTTCGAGGGCGCCCCGCCCAAGGTCAGGGAGCGGGGCGGGGTGGTCACCGTCGAGTACGGGCCCAGGTTCCGCCCCACCGGCTGGGGCGGGCAGGCCGCGGACATCACCCTCAACCCGTCGGCCGGCTGGCGGATCGAGGCCACCAGGGGCATCGACCACCTGCGGGCCGACCTCAGCGGCGCCCAGCTGCTGGGCCTGGAGGTGCAGCGCGCGACCGCCAACGCCGAGCTGACCCTGGCCCGGCCGGCCGGCGCCGTCCTGCTCCGCTTCGACGGCGGGGCCAGGGAGGTCACCATCCACCGCCCGGTGGGCGCCGCGGCCCGGGTCGAGGTGTCCGGGGGGGCCAGCGGCATGACCTTCGACGACCAGTTCTACAAGGCGGTGGCGGGCGAGGCGGCCTGGAAGACCTCGGACTTCGACCAGGCCACCGACCGCTACGAGATCGCCTTCACCCACGGCGTCCGCAACGTCGTGGTCGACACCGTGGAGCTCCCGGCGGCCGGGCAGGCCCGGCGGCTGCTGGCCACGGTGCTGTTCACCGACATCGTCGGCTCCACCGAGCGGGCCCAGGTGGCCGGCGACCAGCGCTGGCGGGAGCTGCTGGACGTCCACGACGAGCTGGCCCGGCGGCTGGTCGCCAAGGAGGGGGGGCGGCTGGTCAAGCGCACCGGCGACGGGATCCTGGCCGTCTTCGACGGGCCCGGCCGGGCCATCCGCTGCGCCCTGGCCCTCCGCAGGGAGCTGCGCGAGGTCGGGCTGGACATCCGGGCCGGGGTCCACGTCGGCGAGCTCGACCTGCGCGGCGACGACGTCGGCGGCATCGCCGTCCACATCGGGGCCCGCATCATGGCCGCCGCCGGCCCCGGCGAGGTGCTGGTCTCGCGGACCGTCCGGGACCTGGTCGCCGGCTCCGGCATCCCCCTGGAGGACCGCGGCACCCACACCCTCAAGGGCATCAGCGACTCCTGGCAGCTGTACGCGGCCCCATGAGCGAGGACACGGTGGGCCAGGACACCACCACCGACGAGGCCGCCACCGCCGTCACCTGGTACGACATCTACCAGTCACCCGAGGGCAAGCGGTCGCTGCGCCGGCTGCCGGGGCTGTGCCGCGAGGCGGTCCAGCTCGTCTGGGCCGCCGGCCCCCGCGAGCTGCTGGTCGTCCTGGCCATCAAGACGGTCAACGGGATCGGCCTGGCCGTGGTCCTGCTGCTCGGCAAGGGCGTGCTCGACGGGGTGATCGCCGCCGGCCGCAGCGGCGCCGGGCCCGAGCAGGTCCTGCCCCGGCTGCTGCTGCTCACGCTGGTCACGGCCGGGCTCGGCTTCCTCTCGGCCGTCGGCCGGGAGCACCGCGAGATCCTGGCCGAGCTCGCCTCCCGGTACGCCCAGTCCCGGATCATCGACGTCGCCGGCGCGGTCGAGCTGGAGGCCTACGACAGCCCGGCCTTCCACAACCAGCTGGTCCGGGCGGCCGGCGGCGGCCAGTTCCGGCCCTGGCAGGTCGTCGAGGGGCTGACCGGCCTGGCCGGCGCCCTGATCGGCATCGCCGGGGTCGCCCTGGCCCTGCTCGCCCTCCAGCCCTGGCTGGTGCCGCTGGTCCTGGGGGCGGCCGTGCCCCTGCTGGTGGCCACGGCCCGGGGCGGCCAGCTGATGTTCGGCTTCCACCACCGCATGACCGAGACCGAGCGCCGCCGCAACTACCTCTACATGCTGCTCTCGGGCAAGGACCCGGCCAAGGAGCTGCGCGCCTTCGGCCTCGGCGGCTTCCTGCGCCAGCGCTTCGACCGGCTGTACGACGAGCACCTGGCCGAGCTGCGCAAGACGGCCCGGAAGCGGCTACGCATCACCCTGCTCGGCAACCTGGTCACCACCGTGGTGCTCGCCGGGATCGTGGCCGGCCTGCTGGTCCTGGCCCTCAACGGCCGCATCGGCCTGGCCGACGCCGGCACCGCCGCCGGGGCCGTGTTCGTCCTCGGCGAGCGGCTGATGAACGCCGTCTTCGCCGCCGGCATGCTGTTCGAGTCGTCGCTGTTCATCGAGGACTTCACCTCGTTCGTGGCCATGGAGCCGCGGATCACGGCCAGCCGGCCGCGGGGCCCGGCCCCCCAGGGGTTCCGGCGGCTGGAGGTCGAGGACGTCAGCTTCACCTACCCGAGCGCCACCACCCCGGCGGTGACCGGGGTGTCGCTGGAGATCGGGGCCGGCGAGATCGTCGCCCTGGTGGGCGAGAACGGCTCCGGCAAGACCACCCTGGCCAAGCTGCTGTGCCGGCTGTACCTGCCCGACCAGGGCCGCGTGCTCTGGAACGGGATCGACACGGCCGCCGTCGACCCCGACGAGCTGCGCCGCTCGGTCGCGGTCATCTTCCAGGACTTCCTCCACTACTCCCTGCCGGCCGCGGAGAACGTCGGCATGGGCCGCCACCAGCGCATCGGCGACCTCGAGGGCATCCGGGGGGCGGCCCTGCACGCCGGCGCCGACGACTTCCTGGCCAAGCTGCCCCAGGGGTACGAGACCGCGCTCGGGCCCGAGTTCGAGGGGGGCAAGGAGCTGTCGGTCGGCCAGTGGCAGCGGGTCGCCCTGGCCAGGGCGTTCTTCCGCGACGCCCCGTTCATCATCCTCGACGAGCCGACCGCGGCCCTCGACGCCCGGGCCGAGCACGAGCTGTTCGAGAGCATCCGGACGCTGTTCCGGGGCCGGTCGGTGCTGCTGATCTCGCACCGGTTCTCCAGCGTCCGCTCGGCCGACCGCATCTACGTCCTGGACGGGGGCCGGGTGGTCGAGTCGGGCAGCCACGACCAGCTGATGGGCCAGGGCGGGCGCTACGCCGACCTGTTCACCCTGCAGGCCTCGGCCTACCTCTCCTCGCGGCCCTTCTGAACCAGAGGGTCGCGCAGGTACTCGACGAAGTCGTGGTCGTGGTAGTAGCGGGGCAGCTGGGCCACCGGGGCGAAGCCGAGGCGCTCGTAGAAGCGGCGGTGGCGGGCGGTGTCGGGGCAGCGCAGGAAGCAGCGGGCCGCGCCCAGCTCGGCCGCCCGGGCGCAGAACAGCTCGACCAGCCGGCCGCCCACCCCCTGACCCTGGCGCCCCTCGGCCACCAGCAGGTCGTGCAGCCGGGCCATGCCGGCCACGACCTCGCCCAGCGCCACCCCGGCCAGCTCGCGTCCGGCCCTGGCCTCGACCACCACCGGGCGGCTGGTCCAGTCGACCCCGGCGCCGAACAGGCGGCGGTCGGCCTTGGGCCACTCCCGGCCCAGGAACTCCCGCACCTCGGCCCGCTCGCCGTTGACCACCCGGCAGGCCACGGGGTCATCACCCTCCGGTCGCATGGGCACATCTTCTATGATCGTTCGCGCCGCAGCCGAGAACGGGTGGAGAGGAGCCGGATGGACGTCCGCCTCACAGGCGTCTACATCGCCGATGCCAGGCTGGTCGCCGACGGGCTGGTCCAGCCCGAGGACGCGATGGCCGTGTTCGTGGGCCGGGCGGGCAAGGGGCGGCTGGCCCCGTTCGTGGTCCGGCGCTCCTACACCGGCGCCGGCGGCTGGTACCGCGAGGCCATGGCCGTGCTCGCCCCCAACGGCGACGTCGTCTGGCGCAGCTCGGAGCGGGCCCTGACCCTGCGCGGCTCCAACAAGATCGACACCTTCACCGACGAGGTCCACGGGGTGACCGTGGACTCCGACGACGACCACGAGCTGGTCCTGCTGGTCGACGGGGACGAGGTCGGGCGGGTCCCCATGGCCGTGCTCGACGAGGACCCGCCCTGGTCCACCGGGTCGGGCACGGCCGTGCTGGACGAGGCGCTCAAGAAGAGCACGGTGGTCTGGGTCGAGGTCCCGGGCGAGGGCGGCACCGGCGACCGGGCCGTGCCCGTCTGGTACGGCACCCTCGACGGCCGCGTCTACGTGCTGGTCGGCGGGTCCGAGCAGCGCGTCCCCGGGCTGGCCGAGACCGACCGGGCGGTGCTGATCGCCCGCTCCAAGGAGCAGCAGTCCCTGGTCGCCGAGGTCGAGGCCAGCGCCCGGGTCGTCCCCGCGACCGACCCGCTGTTCGCCAGGGTGGTGTCGGTGCTGCTGCCCCGCCGCCTCAACCTTCGCGACGGCGAGCAGGCGGCCGAGCGCTGGCGCAAGGAGTGCACCCTGGTCGAGCTCACCCCGTCGTCGATCCCGGCCGAGGTGTAGGGGCACCCGGACCGGGTAGGCAGACGCGACATCACGCAAACGAGCCAACAAGCCCGAGGGAGGGCCACATGCCGTTCCGCCGCAAGTCCAAGGTTGAGAAGGCCAAGGGGGCCGAGCAGGTCACCGACCGCACCGACGACCTGGTGGCCGCGCTCGACGCGGCCAGGGAGGCGCTGGCCAGGGCGTCGGTCGCGGCCGGCCGCAAGGGCGCCGAGCTCGGGGCCGAGCTGGGCAAGCAGGCCAGCGGGGCGGCCGACAAGCTGATGCCCGAGCGGGCCCGGCAGCGCCGCCGCGAGGCCGCCCGCAAGCGCAACCGTCGCATCCTGGCCGGGGCGGGCGTGCTGACCCTGCTGGGGGTGGCGGCCAGCCGGCTCGCCGGGTCCAAGGGCAAGGCCGAGCAGGGCCAGCCCTGGCAGGCGGGCGAGCCCAGCGGCGGCTGGGCGGCCGAGTCCGGCTCCGACGCCGGCCCGGCCCCGTCGGCCGAGGTGACCCAGCTCCACGGCAACGGCGCCGGCGGCGACCCGGCCCGGACGCCGCCCAGCTGAGCTAGCCGGCCCGGGCCCGGTACAGCCCGGGGCCCTGCTTGACCACGCGGCCCTCCTTGGCGAGGGCCGCGAGGCTCTTCACCACCACCCCGCGGACGTCGGGGGTGGTGAACGGGTCGATCAGCCGCCGGGTGAGGGCCCGGTCGAGGATCACCGTCCAGTGGAGGGTGTCGTCGCCGGCCTCGCCGAGCACCTCGAGGCACGCTTCCTTGGGGTCCATGGCCCGCCCAGCCTACCGCCGCCGGGCGGTCGTAGACTTGACCCGATGAGCCCGTCCGTGGTCCCCGAACCGTGCCCGCTCGACCTGGAGCTGCGCCTCGAGCCCGGCGGCCGCTTCGTCTACGTCTCCGACCTGCACCTGACCGACACCGGGCCGAGCGACGACTTCGCGGCCACCGCCGAGCTGTGCGAGCTGCTCGACGCCCTCCGCCGCCATCCCGGCAAGGTGCTGCTGGCCCTCGGCGGCGACATCCTCGACCTGCTCCAGGTCGCCGGCTCCCCCGAGGAGCGGGTGGCCCGGGTCCTGGACGGCCCGGCCGCCGGGCCGATCGGCGACGCCCTGGCGCGCCTGGCCGCCCGGCCCGGGGCCAGCGTGCTCTACCTGGTCGGCAACCACGACTCGACCCTGGCCTGGGACGCGTCCTCCCGCAAGCTGGTCGCGGACCGGTTCGGGGTGACCGCCTTCGCCCTGCACGCCCGGGTCCGGGTGGAGCGGGCCGACGGCGCCGGGGAGGTCGTGGTCGTGGCCGAGCACGGCGACGCCCTCGACCGCTGGAACCGGCGCACCGACCCCTTCGACCCCCTGGACGTGCCCGTCGGCGACCACGTGGTGCTGGAGTTCGTGAACCGCCTGGAGTCGGCCAACCGGCGCTACCCGCAGCTGGCCCTGGACGAGGTCGACAACGTCCGGCCCGGGCTGCTGGTCCCCTGGTGGCTGGTCTCGAACTTCTTCTACAAGTTCATGGGCCGGGCCCTGCGCGACTTCGCCCTGCCCCTGGTGCTGCTGACCATCGCCCTCAACCTGGCCGTGGGGCTGCTGGTGGGCGACCTGGGCCGGATCGCCTACCTGGGCAACCGGGCGGTGCGCTGGGTGTCCTCGTTCGTGCTCACCAACCTGGCCCTGCTGGCCCTGCTGTCGACCTTCCTGGGCCGCAGCTTCCGCCGGGCCGCGGCCGCCTACGGCCTGCCCACCCCCGACGAGGCCGCCGACGAGGCCCAGGCCCGCAAGGGCGATCTGCCCGAGCTGCTGGCCCGGCGCGACCCGACCGCCACCGTGCTGGTCACCGGCCACACCCACGAGCCGGGCATCCTGCGCCTGCCCGGGGACCGGGTGGCGGCCGACGCCGGCTGCTGGGTCCGGGGCCTGGTGCCGGTGCGGGCCTGGCTGGCCCTGCCGCCGGTGTTCGTCCCCACCTACCCGGTGAACTGGGTCGACATCCGGGCGACGCCCGAGGGTGTGGCCGTCGACCTGTGGGAGCGGCGCCTGGCCGTGACCCGCCGCCTCGGCCGCATCGAGCGCCTGATCGCCCGCCGCCCCCTCCCTCCCGCCGACGACGCCGCCGCCCAGGTGGTGGCCAGGGCCGTGCTGTGACGACGGCCCAGCCGGCAGGGGGTGACCCCGAGCCCCCGGGATCCCGGCCACAGGATTCGGTCGCCTTCGACCGCGCCGCCGGGTTCTACGACGAGAGCCGGGGGCTCGACCCGGCGGTCGAGGAGCTGGTCGCCGACCGGGTGGAGGAGGCCGTCGGCCCAGAGGGGCGGCTGCTGGAGATCGGGGTCGGCACCGGGCGGATCGCCCTGCCCCTGCACCGCCGCGGCCGCCAGGTCATCGGCCTCGACCTGTCGGTGCCCATGCTGGCCCGCTACCGGGCCAAGGCGGCCGCCGCCGGGCTGCCGCCGCCGCCCGTGCTCCGGGGCGACGCCACCCGGCTGCCGCTGCGCGACGCCTGCGTCGACGCCGTGCTCGAGGTCCACGTGCTGCACCTGGTCCCGGCCTGGGAGCGGGTGCTGGCCGAGGCCCGGCGGGTGCTGGCCCCCGGCGGGGTCCTGCTGCACGCCGGCGGCGGCCGCTACCAGCGGGGCAGCGGCAGCCCCCGCGACCAGGTCATCGGCCGCTTCGACGAGCTGGCGACGGCCGACGGCAGGACCCCGCGGGTGGTCGGCGCCTCCCACCGGCAGGTGCTGGACCACCTGCGGGCCATGGGCGGCCAGATCGAGGAGCTGGAGCCGGTCGCCTGGGAGGAGCAGGAGACCTACGCCGAGGCGCTGGCATGGGTCTCCGAGCGCGTCTTCTCCTACCACTGGCGTCTCCCCGACGAGGTCTGGCGGGCGGCGGCCGCCCAGGTGCGGGCCGAGATCCACGCCGAGCATCCCGATCTGGACGCTACCCGCCCGGCCCGGCACAGCTTCCAGTTCGTGGTGGCCAGGTTTCCCGCCACCGGGGGCAGGGAACAAGGTGGGAGCCGTGAGGCGGGACGGGGGACGGGTTTGGCGGTAGGGGATCCGCCCTAGGGGTAGCCCCGTCCGATCCTCCCGCCTCACGCGCCGGAACGCTTGCGTCAGAGCCGGGGCAGGACCAGCTCGCCGGCCAGCTCCAGCTGCTCGTCCTCGAACAGCGCGAACGGCAGCGGCGAGAAGCTGCAGATCACCTGCTCGACCCCCAGCTCCTCCCAGCCCCGGAGCTGGTCGAGCACCTCGTCGGGGGTGCCGACCAGCCGGGAGGCGGCCCAGTCACGCAGCTCGACCCCGTCCAGGAGCCCGCCCGGCGTCCACGCCTGCAGCCGGCGCCAGCGCTCGACCAGGTCGTCGGCGTCCCGGCCGATCAGGGTGTTCAGCCCCAGCGAGCGCCGGACCTCACCGGGTGGGCGGCCGGCCCGCCGGCAGGCCGCCTCCAGCACCCCCAGGCGCTCGCGGTAGTCCTCGGGCGCCATCGACCAGACCACGTTCCAGCCGTCGGCCGCCCTGGCCACCACCCCCAGCAGGCGGTCGCCCTTGCCGCCGACCCACAGCGGCGGCCGCGGCCGCTGCACCGGGCCGGGGATCACCGGGGCCTGCTCGACCCGGTAGTAGCGGCCCTGGAACGAGGCCGGGGTGGCGGCATCGGTGAGCAGCGCCCGCAGCACCTCCAGGGCCTCCTCGAGCATGGCCAGCCGCTCGCCGGGCCGCGGGAACGGCAGCCCGTTCTCGGTGAACTCGGGCTCGTTCCAGCCCGCCCCCAGGCCCAGGTCGAGGCGGCCGGTGGCCAGCTGGTCGAGGGTGGCGGCCATCTTGGCCAGCAGCGCCGGCGGGCGGAACCCGACCGCCATGACCAGCGTGCCCAGGCGCACCCGGCTGGTCCGGACGGCCAGGGCGGACAGCAGCGTCCAGCACTCGGGCGTGCCCTGGCGCTCGGTGGGGCCGCCGTAGCGGGTCAAGTCCAGCCAGAAGTGGTCCGAGACCCACAGCTGGGAGAAGCCGAGCGACTCGGCCAGCTCCGCATACCGGACGATCCGGTCGAAGGTGGCCGGCTGCTGGTCGGGGAACGAGCTGTCGTAGTGGGGCACGGCCAGTCCCAGCTTCATGGCGGCCAGTCTCGGGCGCGGGCCGCCGGCCGTCAACGCGAGGCCCCGGCCTGCCGATAGAACCAGGACGAGATGCATCCAGGAGAGGGGAGAACCGCCGAGATGGGCACGGGCTGGGCCGCTGGCGGGGCGCCGGTCGGGCGTCGCCGGCTCGGCGAGGTGCTGGTCGCCGGGCAGGTCCTCACCGAGGCGCAGCTGACGAGGCGCTGCGCGTCCAGCGCGGGGACAAGGGCCGTCGCCGGCGGCTGGGAGAGGTCATCACCGCCCTCGGCCTGGCCGACGAGGTGCAGATCGCCCGCGCCCTCTCCGACCAGCTCGGCCTGCCGTTCCTGGACCTGGGCAGCATGCCCATTCCCGACGAGACCCTGGCCGTGCTGCCCCGCAACGTCGGGGAGCGAGCTCCCCCCACATGGATCGAGGACAGCAGTACGCGGAGCGTATCGGAGCCTGTGTCATACGCCGGCTACGCGAACCTGAGGTCGCCGGCGTCGTCGTCGTCGACCGGGCGGGCGCAGGTCGGGCAGTACCAGCGGGCCTCCAGGGGGGTGCCGCAGGCGAGGTGGCGGAGGCCCTCGGCGTCGGGGGCGCCGGAGCGGTCGGCGCCCCACTGGGCGAGCAGGCGCAGGGCGCCGGCCAGCTCCCGGCCCGCGGCGGTCAGCTCGTAGGCGAAGCGGGGCGGGCGGCGCGAGTAGGGCTGGCTGACCAGCACCATCTCCCGCTCCAGGTGCTTGAGGCGCTGGGAGAGGACGTTGGGGGCGATGCCGGGCAGGGCCTCCAGCAGCTCGTTGAAGCGCCGCGGGCCCGCCAGCAGGGCCTGGACGAGCAGCAGGGTCCAGCGGTCCCCGACCCGGGCCACGGCCTCGTCCAGCGGCGAGGGGCCGGCGGGGGCCTTGGTCCGGGCGGCTTCGGTCCTCACGGGCTCGGTCATGGCGCCATCGTACGGCTGGAGCACGGTTGCGTCGCCTCCCGGTAGCTAGTAACTTGCGATCTACAAGTTACTAGCTAGAGAGGAGCACCGCATGAGCGTGCTCGACGAGCTGGAGCAGGCCGTCCGCGAGGTGGCCGAGCGGGTCGGACCGTCGGTGGTCGGGATCGGCCGCGGCCGGGGCCGCGGGTCCGGGGTGGTGCTGGCCGACGGGCTGGTGGCCACCAACGCCCACAACCTCCGGGGCGAGGAGACCACGGTCGTGTTCGCGGGCGACCGCAGCGCCGTGGGGCGCGTGGCCGGGGTCGACGTCGACGGCGACCTGGCCGTGATCGCCGTCGACACCGGCGGGGCGCCGGCCATCGCCTGGGCCGACGAGGCCGCGGCGCAGGTCGGCTCGGCGGTGTTCGCCCTGGCCAACCCGGGCGGGCAGCTGCGGGTCACCTTCGGCCTGGTCTCGGCGGTGGGCCGCGCCTTCCGCGGGCCGCGGGGGCGGCGGATCGCCGGCAGCATCGAGCACACCGCTCCCCTGCCCCGCGGCGCCTCCGGCGGGCCGGTGGTCGACGCCGCCGGGCGGCTGCTCGGCATCGACACCAACCGCCTGGGCGACGGCTTCTACCTGGCCCTGCCGGCCGACGCCGACCTGCGCCAGCGGCTGGACGCCCTCGGCCGCGGCGAGACCGCGGCCCGGCCCCGCCTCGGCGTCGGCATCGCCCCGGCCCGGGTGGCGCGGCAGCTGCGCCGGGCGGTGGGCCTGCCGGAGCGGGACGGCCTGCTGGTCCGGGTGGTCGAGGACGGCGGCCCGGCCGACCGGGCCGGCCTGCGCACCGGCGACCTGGTCGTCGAGGCCGGCGGCCGCCCGGTCACCGACGCCGACGAGCTGTACGAGGTCCTCGACCAGGTCGGCGAGGACCAGACCCTCGCCCTCCGGGTGGTCCGGGGCACCGACGAGCTCACGGTCACGGTCAGCTTCGGCGACAGCGGGGCCGAGCGGGTGGGCAGCGCCTGACGGACGCCCCCCGCGTTCCGTGGGCCCCCGACCCGGGAGGGTAGCCTACCCGGGGATCGGGGGCCCCGGGTTGTCCACAGCCGGCCCGTCGATCGGCTCGACCCACTGGGCCCGCCAGGCCGGGGGCTCGAACGGCTCGGCGTAGTAGCGGGTGTCCCGCCAGATCTTGCCGTCGCGGAACTCCACGATCATCGCGACATGGAAGATCTGCCCGTCGCCGTAGTCGGAGCGGCCCTCGATCACCCACACGTCCCCGGAGCCGGCCACCCGGCGCGGGGTGATGGTGGGCGGGTTGGGATAGGCCTCCTGGAACGCCCGCATCTTGTCGCGGCCGCGGATGCGCTCGCCCGACTGCGGCATCTCCATCACGTAGTCGGGGTGGCGCAGCTCGTACTCGGCCTCGGCGCTGAGATGCTCGAGCCGCTCGAAGAACAGCTCGCGGACCTCCTGCTCGTTCACGTGCCCCTCCTGTCGACTGGGCCGGAGCGGCGGCGGGCGCGGCCGGCGGCCACCGCGGCCGCGGCCACCGCCCCGGCGGCGGTCAGGGCCAGCAGGCGCGGGCGGTCGTGGTCGGCCAGGGCCTGCCGGGCGGCCAGGTCGCCGCAGGCGCCGTGCACCCCGGCCCCGGGGGGCACGCTCGCCCCGCCCAGGTACAGGCCCTTGACCGGCGTGCCCCAGCGCCACCAGGACGGCCCGGGCCGGAACAGCAGCTGCTGGTCGATCGCGAACGAGCCGGCCGAGATGTCCCCGCCGGCCAGGCTGGCGTCGGCCGCCTCCAGGTCGACCGGGCTCCAGGCCCTCCGGGCCAGCACCCGCTCGCGGAACCCAGGCGCGTGGGCCTCGATGGCCGCCTCCATCCGCTCCAGGAACGCCTCGCCGGAGCGGCTCCAGCTGGCCTTGGCGCGCGGGCGGCCGGCGTCCCCGGTGGGGGCGGCGGGGACGTGCGCGTACCCCCAGAGCGTGTGCTTGCCGGCCGGGGCCCGCGAGGGGTCGGCCAGCGACTGCTGGCCGAGGATCAGGGTCGGCTTGGCCGGCAGCAGGCCGTGGCTGGCCTCCCAGGCCGAGCGGCTCATGTCGGTGACGGTGTCGCCGACGTGGACCACCGCGGCCCGGCGGCACTCCTCGGCCGCCCACGGCACCTGGCCGTCGAGGGCCCAGTCGACCTTGAAGGTCCCCAGGCCGGGCCGGTAGTGGCGGATCTCGGCGAGGGCGCGGGGCGGGAACGACTCCGGCCCGGCCAGGCGGACCAGCGCCCCCACCTCCAGGGCGCAGATGACCGCCCGGCGGGCGCCGACCGCCTCGCCGCCGGCCTCGACGGCCACCGCCCGGCCGCGCTCGACCACGATCCGGTCCACCCGCCGGCCGGTCAGGATCTCGACCCCGTCGTGGTGGGCCTTGGCCGTCAGGGCCTCGGTGATCCGGCCGGTGCCGCCCTCGACCACCGGCATGCCGAAGCGCTGGCCGAGCATGGACAGGAGCAGGGCGTAGATGCCGGTGCCGGGCTCCTCCGGCTGCAGGTCGGCGTGCATCGCCGGGCCGGTCAGGAACGCCTTGGCCTGGTCGGACTCGAAGCGGTCGACGACCGCGCTGACCCCCGAGACGACCAGGCGGGCGAACTGCAGGCCACCGGACAGGCGCAGCCGCCCGATCACCTTGAGCAGCTCCTCGAACGGCCAGCGCTGCATCTGGGCCCGGAGGAAGTGCTTCATGACCTCGCCGAAGGCCTCGTCCAGGGCGAACCAGGCCGCCCCGTCGCCCAGGTGGACCTTGTCGATCGAGGCGGCGGTCTCGACCGCCGTGCGGCCGAGGGCGATCGCCTGGTTCCCGGGGAACGGGTGGGCGGCCGGCACCGGGGCGTGGACGAAGCGCAGCCCGAAGGGGGCCAGGTCGCGCCCGATGATCGACGGCGACGGCGCCACCAGCGGGAAGAAGGCAGCCCCGAAGTCGTGCCTGAACCCCGGCAGGGTGCTCTCCAGGGTCCTGGCCGCCCCGCCGAGGTCGTCGTTGGCCTCCAGCAGGCACACCGACCAGCCCGCCTCGGCCAGGCGGATGGCGGCGGCGAGCCCATTGGTGCCCCCGCCGCAGACGATCGCGTCGTAGTCGGCCATCGCCCCGAGCCTACCCGGTGTTCCAGTCCACGGCGAGGCGCTGCGGCGGTCGCTACACTCCAGGAAGCGGGCGGTTTCGCCCGGCACGGCTCAGAAGGGAACCGTCTCTGATGGTCACGCGCGAAGAGGTACTGGCAGCCCTCGGGCAGGTGATGGACCCCGAGATCCACCGGCCCATCACCGAGCTCGACATGGTCAAGGACGTCTCCATCGACGAGAGCGGCCGGGTCGCCGTCGAGGTGCTGCTGACCGTGGCCGGCTGCCCGCTCAAGGACCGCATCACCAGGGACGTCACCGCGGCCGTGTCCCCCCTGCCCGGCGTCACCGGGGTCAAGGTCGACCTCGGGGTGATGACCGAGGAGCAGCGCCAGGCCATGGTCACCCGCCTGCGCGGGCCGGGCGCGGCCCAGGAGCAGAAGAAGATCACCTTCTGGGGCGACGAGTCGACCACCAGGGTGCTGGCCGTGGCCTCGGGCAAGGGCGGGGTCGGCAAGTCCTCGGTGACCGTCAACCTGGCCGCCGGCCTGGCCGCCCAGGGCCACCGGGTGGCGGTGATCGACTGCGACATCTACGGCTTCTCGGTGCCGCGCATGCTCGGCGCCACCGGCCAGCCGGTCGGCTTCAACGGCATGATCATGCCGCTGGAGGCGCACGGGGTCCGGGTCATCTCGATCGGCTTCTTCCTGCCCCCGGGCAAGCCCGTGGCCTGGCGGGGCCCGATGCTGCACCGGGCCATCCAGCAGTTCCTCACCGACGTCTACTGGGGCGACCTGGACTACGTGCTCGCCGACCTGCCGCCGGGCACCGGCGACGTCTCCATCTCGCTGGCCCAGATGCTCCCCGGGGCCGAGATGCTGCTGGTCACCACCCCCCAGGAGGCGGCCGAGCGGGTGGCGGTGCTGGCCGGCAACTTCGCCCAGCAGAACGGGATGAAGGTCACCGGCGTGATCGAGAACATGAGCTACTTCGTCTGCCCGTCCTGCGACGAGCGCCACCAGATCTTCGGCAGCGGCGGCGGCGAGACCCTGGCCCGCGAGCTCGGCACCGAGCTTCTCGGCCAGATCCCCATCGACGTGCGGCTGCGGGAAGGCGCCGACACCGGCAAGCCGCTGGTCGTCTCCGACCCCGACGCCCCGGCCAGCCGGGCCCTGCTGGAGGTGGCGGCCGCGCTGCCGCCGCTGCCGCGGTCGCTGGTGGGCAAGCGGCTGACCCTTCTGACCTAGGTCGCCTCCGGGTCGACCGGGGGCGGACCGAGGTCGGCGGTGCTGGACTCGTCGCCTCCCGACGTCGCGCCGTCCCCGGACGGCTTGGGGCCGTCGCCGTTCTGCTCGGCCTCCAGGGCCGCCTTGAGCTGCTCCCGCTCGCGCTCCAGGTCGGCCATCTGGCCCTCGACGTCCATCAGCTCCCGCACGTAGTCGCGGGCCTGGGAGCGCAGCGAGCCGATGCGCAGGTCGGGCAGGTTGAGGTCCTTGAGGTCGGTCTCGTCCTTGAGCTGGTCGAGCGCGTCCTGGGTGGTCAGCCGCAGCCGCCCGAGCCAGCGCCCCGCCTGCCTGGCCATCTCGGGCAGCCGCTCGGGCCCGAACAAGAGCAGCGTCACCAGCACGATGATGACGATCTCGCCCAGCCCGACGTTGAACACGCCCGCTCCCCCTAGCGCCCCGGCTGGTCGGTCGGCCTGACCCGCAGGACGAGCTCCCGGCCCTTGCGCAGCACCGTCACCGGCACCGGCACCCCGATCTGCGACTGGCGCAGGGCCACCGTCAGCTGGTCCGCCGCCCGCACCTCCTGGTTGCCGAACCGCACCACCAGGTCGCCCCGGCGCAGCCCCGCCCTGGCGGCCGGGCTGCCCGACCGGACCAGCCCGACCAGCGCCCCGGCGCGGTTGCCGAGCCGGTGGCGGGCCACGTCCTCGGGGCTCAGGTCGGTGTCCAGCTCCGCCCCCAGGTACGGCACCTTGATCGGTGAGCGGCTGACCAGCGCCCTGGCCACCTCCAGGGCCCCGTCGATCGGGATGGCGAACCCGACCCCGGCGTTGGCCTCGCTGTCGCCGTTGGTCGCGATCGCGGTCGAGATGCCCACCACCTCGCCGCTGCCGTTGGCCAGCGCGCCACCCGAGTTGCCGGGGTTGATGGCCGCGTCGGTCTGGATCGCGTCGACCAGCTCGCGTCCCTGTCCCCCGGCCTCGCCGGCCGGCACCTTCACCACCCGGTGCAGGGCCGACACGATCCCGGTGGTCACCGAGCTCTGGAACCCGAACGGGCTCCCCACCACGATGGCCGCGTCGCCGACCCGCAGGTCGGCCGACCGCCCCATCTTGGCCGTGGCCAGCCCGGTCCGCCGCACCTTGAGCACGGCCAGGTCGTTGCGCAGGTCCCGCCCCACGAACCGGGCCCTGAGCAGCTCCGAGGTCGACAGCGTGATCCCGATGGTCCGCGCCCCGTCCACCACATGCGCGTTGGTCAGCACGTACCCGTCACCGGCGAAGACCACCCCCGACCCGGTCGCCTTCCCCCGGTCGGTCCGCGCCTCCACCTTCACCACCGCCGGGAGCACCGTCCCCAGCACCTGCTGCAGCTGCTGCCCGGTGGCGGTCCCCTCCGGCGCGGCGGCCGCCGCCTGGGTCCCGGTCGCCGGGGTCTCCTCGTCGAGCAGGCCCCCGTCCCGGGTCGCCACCACCCCCGCGACCCCGCCGGCCAGCCCGGAGATGAGCGCCACCGCCAGCACCAGCGCCACCAGCCCGACCCGCCGCCGGCCCTTGCCGGTCCGGGGCGCCACCTCCGACGGCGCCACGGTGGGTCGGGGACCCTCGGGCCGGAGCGCCCGGGCCCGACGCCCGTCGGCGGGTCGCCTCGCGGCCCGCCGGCCGGGGGGCAGCTGGGGGATGGGTCGCTCCCCCGGCGCCTCCACATACCCACGCGCCGCCCCGGTGGTCGGATGCATGGGCGCCAGGTCCGGCGCGTCGACCAGGCCACGCGGGCGTGGGTCGCGGGTCCGCTCCGGCACCGGCGCGTCCACGTACCCGCGGGCGGTCCCCCCCGGCCGGGGAGGAGCAGGTTGTTCGAGGGGTCGGGGCGACGGCGCGTCCAGAGAGCCGCGGCCGGCATCTCCCGGCGGAGGAGGCCAGGGCCGTTCGGCCGGCGGTGGCGCGTCCACGTACCCGCGGGCGGCGCCCATGGGCTGGGAAGGCGGGGGTCGGTCGGGAGCTCGAGGCGGTGGCCTGTCCACGAAGCCGCGAGCGGCCCCTCCAGGCTGCGGAGGCGGCGGCGCATCCACAGAACCACGGGCGGCAGAGCCAGACGGCGGAGGCGCCGGGACGTCCAGGTGGTCGCGAGCGGTGCCCCCGGGCGGGGAGGGCGGGGGTCGGTCGACGGGGCGAGGGCCTGGAGGGCCTACATGCGCCCGGCCGGGACCCGCGGTCCGGGGCCCAGCCGGCCCGGACGGCGCCGGGTCGCCAAAGCCGTGCGCGGCATCCTCGCTCGGATGCGATCCGAGCTGCTCACCGGGTCGAGCAGGCGGAGCATCGGGCGGCCGCGGTGGCGCCTCCGTGGCCGGCGAGCTCGGTTGCGGCCTGGATTGGTCACCGGCTGGAGTCGGCGGAGCTTCCGGCGGTCGGGCCGGTGGCGGGCTGAGCGCCCAGTCGACGCCGGGTCCCGCGGGGGGCCCGGCGGCGTTCGACGACCCGCCACCATCCGGAGGCTGCTCGCCGGCCGACTCCGCCGGGCCGCCCGGCCGCTCGTCAGCGGTTCCCTCGCCCGGCGAATCCGCGGAGGCCGCGGGAGCGGGAGCAGTCGCGTCCGGGGCCGTCGGCTCCCGCTCGAGCCCGACCCCACCGGCCGCACCGCCGAACCAGTTCCCCGGTGCAGACGGCGGCGGCCCCGGTTCCCGGTCGGCAGACGGCGCAGGCTGATCGCCTGGAGGAGGCGGCCGCCGGTCGGCCACGGGCGCGCGATCGTCGAGGGTCGGGGGGCCGAGGTCGGCGGCGGGTTGGCCAGCAGCAGACGGAGGCGGGACCTCGGCGGGCGCGCGCTCACTGGCCGGCGGTGGCTGCGACCCGGCGGTGGGCTCGCGGTCGGCGGGAGGTGAGGACCGGACCTCGGCAGGGCGCTGCTCGGTAGCCGGCGGAGGGCCAGGTGGCGTCTCGACCCTGGGAGCCTGGGCGGTGGGGGTCGTCGCCGGCGATGCCGACTCCTCGGTGGAGGCCGCTGGCGCCGCTCCCGCGCCGGAAGGACCATCGTCCTGGGCCGACCCATCCGCGGGCCGCCCTCGACCCTCCACAACGGCCGACGTTTGGCCTGGGTCGCCCTGGATGGCCGCATCCGAGCCGGCAGTCGGCTCCCGAGCCGCATCGGCCGTTCCCTCCGCCGACGCTTCGCCCTCGGGCTCCGGGCCACGCTCGCCACCGGCGTCCCGAACCGGGCCGGGACCATCCGTCCGACCCGGGGCCGGCTCGGCCTCCCCACCCGACGCAGGTCCCTGACGCTGACCAGGCGGCGCCGACCCAGGGGGTTCGGGGGGTTCGGCGGGCTCTGGGCGATCTGGGTCGAGGCGCCCGGGCCGGTGGGCGGGGTCGGTCGTTCGGTCCACGCAAGCTCCCTCGTGCGGCCCCCCGGACGGGCGTCGGGCCCAGCCTATCGAGGCTGGCGTGCTTCTGCGACAGCCCCTGTCCACAACCCGCGACGGCCCCATACCGCCGGCAGGCTTCGAGGGTTAGGCTGGAAGCGTCCCGATCACAGCCTCGCCAGCGTCAAAGGAGTCGCCGTGGCCATGCAGGCCGACGCCATCGCCGCGTACCTCGCCGAGCTGACGGTGGTCGAGGACGATGTCCTGCGCAATGCCCGCGAGCGAGCGTCCGCCGGCGGCATGCCGCCCGTGTCGGCCGACTCCGGCGCCTTCCTGCGCTTCGTGGCCGGCTGGGTCGGCGCCCAGGCGGCGGTCGAGATCGGCTCCGGCGCCGGGTACTCGGGGGTGTGGATCGCCCGCGGCCTGGCGCCCAAGGGCATCCTCACGACCATCGAGGTCGACCCCGACCACCAGCGGCTGGCCAGGGAGACCTACGAGGAGGCCGGCGTCCCCAGCAGGATCCGGGCCATCCTCGGCCGCGCCCTGGACGTGCTCCCCAGGCTCACCGACGGCGGCTACGACCTGGCGTTCCTGGACGCGGTCAAGTCCGAGTACCCCGAGTACCTGGAGCACGCGTTGCGGCTGGTCCGGCCGGGTGGGGTGATCGTGGCCGACAACGTGCTGTGGTCGGGCCGGGTCGCCGACCCGAAGGTGACCGACCCCGACACCGAGGGGCTGCGGGCCTACGCCCGCCGGATCGCCGCCGACGAGCGGCTCGACTCGGTGATCCTCACCATCGGCGACGGGCTGGCGATGTCGCGGGTGCGTCGCCAGGAGGAGATGGAGGCCTGACCGGGCCGTGACGGCGACGTACATGGGCGGGCGGCGCGGCCCGCCAGAGGGCGACGAGCGGCCCCTCCGCGGCCTGCCCGGTGGCCGCGCCCGCCCTCGCCCGTCGCCACCCGAGACCCCTCCGGCCGGTGACGGGGACCAGCCTCGCCAACGCGCTCCCGGCGACGGCGACCAGCGCGGCGTGGTCCGGCCCCTCCGCGGGATCCCGGGACGGACCGCACCTCCCCTCCGCGTGATCCCAGGAGGCGCCGAGGCGCCATCCGGTCCCACAGAGGCGCCGGTGGACCTGGTCGAGGTGCCGTTCGAGCCCGACAGGGCACGGGACGGTCCGGCGGCCCGAGATGGGCATGCGGCCGCTGGTCGGCCCGGCGCCGTCGGACGGCGACGGGCCGTGTCGAGGCGTCGGTGGGTGGCGGCGATCCTCGTCCTGGTCGTGCTGGCCGGGTTGGCGGTGACCGGGCGGGTGGTGGCCGAGCGACCCCGGCCCAGCGCGACGTCCAGCGCCCCGGCCACGACCGCCGCGCCGGCCACCTCGGGCGCACCGGGGGCGACGGTCCGGCCCTCGCCGGTCGTGGCCACCATCGGCACCGGGGGCTTCTCCTCCGGCATGGCCGCCGGCGCCGGGGCCCTCTGGGTGGTCGGCAGCGACCAGATCAGCCGCATCGACCCGGCCACCGACAGCGTGACGGCCACGATCCCGGTGGGCGGGACCGGCTCCGGCCCGGACGGCGTCGCCGTCGGCGGCGGCGCGGTCTGGGTGCCGGTGGCCGTCCCCGGCGCCCTCTGGGGCATCGACCCCAGGACCAACAAGGTCACCTCGAAGATCCCGCTGGACGGACCGCTTCGAGGGACCATCGCGGTGGCCGCGACCGGCGACTCGGTCTGGGTCGCCTGCTGCGGTGAGCCGAGCGGCGACGCCCAGGGCTCGGGCGGCAGGCTCCTCCGGGTCGATCCCCGCCGCGAGCGCGTCGTCGCCGACATCGCCCTGCCCGCCATGCCCGTGGCCGTCGCCGCCGACTCGTCGGCCGCCTGGGTCGCCACCGCCGGCGGCCAGGTCCTTCAGGTCAGCCAGAAGCGCCAGCGGGTGACGGCCGCCATCGACGCCGGCGGCCCGCTCGGCTTCAGCCAGACGATCGCCGTGGGCCCGGCCGGGGTGTGGCTGGTCGACCCGTTCGACGAGCAGATCGTCCGCATCGATCCGGAGAGCCGGCGGGTGATGGCCCGCATCCCCGCCGGGGCCGCCACCACCCTGGCCGCGACCACCGATGCCGTGTGGGCGCTGTCGTCGCTGGGCCTGCTCCGGGTCGACCCGGCGCAGGACCGGGTGGTGGCCGTCGCCCCGGACCCGGACCTGCGCCGGGCCCGTCTCCTGGCCGCCGGCGCCGGCGCCGTCTGGACCGCCGCCTGGAGCTCGGTCTCCCGGATCGACCCCGACCTCATGACCCCCTGAGGAGGTCCTCAGAGGGCGGCCCGCAGCGCGGCCACGGGCGCCCGGCGGGCGAAGGCGGTGGCGAGGTCGCCGGTGAACCAGACGTGCATCATCTCGCCGCTGCGGCGGTGGACCTGGCCCTGCGGGCAGGCGCCGTCGACCGGCCGGCCGAGCTTGGCCCGGGTGACGGGGTCCCGGCACGACTCGTGGTCGTGCCAGCGGGTGATCGGCCCACCCACCGCGGGGCCGGGCGCTCCCCTGGCCGCGGTGTACATGACGCCGACCAGCGTCAGCTCCCCACCGGGGCCGTTCCGGTAGACGAGCGTCTCCGGCCGGTCCGGGTCGAGGACCCGCCCGTCGGCGCGCCAGGCCGGGTTCGGCGCGTGCAGGAACCGAACGCGCCGCTCGGGGCCGGCCTCGCCGTCCCGGAAGCGGAAGCCGGCCGCCGCCGCGGCCTCCGGGTCGCGCCAGCGCTCGGCGCTGGCCACCGAGGCCTTCCAGAGCGCCTCGGCCCTGGCCCGCTGGTCGTCGGTGGCCGCGGCCACATCGGGCAGGTTCGGCCCGTGGGCATGCTCCTCCGCCCCCGCGTCGCCCTGGGCCGCGGTGAGCTGATCGTGGTCGGGATGCCCGCCGGCGGAGGCCGCCCAGACCCCGGTGCCTCCCGCGACCAGGGCCAGGGTGACGGCGGCGCCGGCGAGGCCGACCCGGGCCGGTGTGGAGAGGGGCCGGTCGCCCCGGGCGTCGAGCACCAGGGTGGCCAGCGCCCCGGCCAGACCCACCGCGACCAGGGCGATCCCGACCCCGGCGAGCAGGTGGCCGGGGTTGGAGAGGGCGAACACGCCCTCCTCGGCGGCCAGCCCGGGATCGCGGGCGTGCAGGACGGCGTCCCAGGCCAGCCCGGCCACCAGCAGGACCAGCCCGCCGGCGCCGACCAGCACCATGCGCAACAGCCGGGAGGACAGCGACCTCGGGGACAGAACCGGCTGGGAGGGCCGCGGCGGGAGCGGCCCGATCGGTTGGGTGGTGTCGTCCATGGGCGCTCGACTCCAGACCTGGCGGCGATCGGTCGGACCAGTTGTGCCCGACCCAGGTCAGCGGCTGGTAAAGCCGCCGTACAGCCGGGGCAAAACCTGGCGCCCTCCCCCGCTCAGGCCGGGAAGAAGTAGACCTTGGCCGCGAACTCGGCCGCCAGGGCCATGATCACGGCCAGGTAGAACATGCCGGTGGCGGCCTGGATGGAGTTGCTCTTGACCAGCACCCGGATGAACGAGGCCATCAGCCCGCACAGCAGGACCAGGCCGATGGCCAGGTACACGGTGAGGTTGGGGAACGCCAGCAGGGGCGAGAGCGACTGGTCGACGGCGCTGCCCCTGGCCCCGCCGAGGGCGGCCGAGACCAGGGCCGCCGCCACCCCGGCGACCAGCCAGGTGGCGAGGGCGGCGATGGGCCGGTTGGAGAGCCGCCGGTCGACCAGGTACCAGTGGCCGAGCAGCAGCCCGTCCATGGTCGCGCCGAGGAACAGGGCCCCGGTGAGCAGGGCCAGCGCCCCCAGGGCGGGACGGCCGCTCAGCTGGGCCAGCGGCCAGCCGGCGACCAGGCCGGGCACGACCGCGGCCATCCCCACCCAGCGGGCCGCCGGGACGCGGGCGTACAGCAGCACCTGCCAGACGAGCACGGCGGCGGCGAACACCCCGAGCCACAGGGAGGCCATGCGGCCGGTCGCTCCGGCGGCGGCCAGCTCGCCCCGGCCGGCCAGCCAGGCCAGCGCCGCGCAGGCCAGCGCCGTGGCCCCGGCCAGCTTGAAGAACCCCGGCCGGACCACGCCCCAGAGCGGGGCCAGCCAGAGCAGGGCCAGGCCGCCGAGCGCGGTCTCGTACAGGACCACGGTGAGCACCCCGGCTGGACCGTGCACCGTTGCCGCTCCTCCCTCGCGCCAGGGTTGTGCGCTGGCAGGGTAGCGCCTCCGCGTCACCCTAGAACGCCGGTCGGGTATGCCCGACGCGCATGCGGCGGGCCTGCCCAAGCTGCACCGTACATGAATGCGACGTCGATACCCCGACCGGCGTGCTAACGCCGGAACCCGCCCTCGGAGTTGATGACCTGGCCCGTGACCCAGGCCGCGTCGTCGGTGCAGAGCCAGGCCACCAGCCGGGCGGCGTCGTCGGGCGCGCCCCAGCGGCCGGCCGGGAAGAACCGGGCCACCCGCTCGCGGGTCGGCTCGTCGGCGTAGCCGGTGTCGGTCGGTCCGGGATTCACCGTGTTCACGGTGATCCCGCGGTCGGCCAGGACGTCGGCCAGGCTGGGCGTGATCCCGACCAGGGCGCCCTTGGAGGTCGCGTACGCCAGCTCGCCCGGCATGGGCCCCAGCTGCTGCCCGGAGGTGAACAGCACCACCCGGCCGCCGGGCCGCCCGTCGTGCTGGGCGGCGAGCGCCTGCGCCAGCAGCAGCACCGCCCGCGTGTTGACGGCGAAGCAGGCGTCCAGCTCGGCCGCGGTGAGCTCGCCGAGGCCGCCCTCGCTGCTGCGGGCGTGGTTGCAGACGAGCGCGTCCACGTGCCCGTAGGCAGCGACGGCGGCCGCCATCACCCGGTCGGGGGCCTGTGGGTCGAGGAAGTCGGCCTCCAGGTGCTCCACCCGCCGCCGGCCGCCCACCGCCCCGCTGAGCTCGGCCAGCACCGCGGCCATCCCGCCGGGGTCGGCGCCCCATGGCTGGTCGCGGTCGTGGGCGGACCAGGAGGTCACGAACAGGTCGGCCCCCAACCCGGCCAGCCGCCTGGCCACCGCGAAGCCGATGCCGATCCGCCGGCTGACCCCGGTCACCAGCGCCACCCGGCCCGAGAGCGGCCCGCCGGGCCGTCGGTCCGGCGCGGGCTCCCCGGCGGTCACGGCGCCAGGGTCGCGAGCACCCGGTCGTGGAGCAGGCCGTTGGTGGAGACCACGCTGCCGCCGGCGGGTGTCGGGGTGCCGCCCAGGTCGGTGAAGCGGCCGCCCGCCTCCTCCACGATCACCTGGGGGGCGGCCAGGTCCCACAGCTCGACCTCGGGCTCGACGGCGAGGTCGGCGGCGCCCTCGGCCACCAGCATGTGGCTCCAGAAGTCCCCGAACCCCCTGGTCCTCCAGCAGCTGCGGGCCAGGTCGAGGAACTGCTCGCCCAGCCCGTGCTGCTCCCAGGAGCCGAGGCTGGCGTAGCTCAGGACGGCATCGCCGAGGTCGGCGATCTGGGACACGTGGATGCGGCGGCCGTTCGCGAACGCCCCCTCGCCCCGCGCCGCCCACCATCGCCGGTGTAGGGCCGGCGCCGACACCACCCCGAGCTCGACCCGGCCCTCGCGCTCCAGGGCGATCAGGGTCGCCCACACCGGGACGCCGCGCAGGTAGTTCTTGGTGCCGTCGATCGGGTCCAGGATCCAGCGGGCGGCCCCCTGCCCATCGGCGCCGAGCTCCTCGCCGACCACGCTGTGGCCGGGTCGCTCCTCGCCGATCCGCTTGCGGAGGAGCTGCTCGACCGCCCGGTCGGCCTCGGTGACCGGGGACAGGTCGGGCTTGGTCTCGACGGCCAGGTCGTCGGCCTGGAACCGCTCGAGGGCGATGGCGTCGGCCAGGTCGGCCAGCTCGAGGGCGAAGGTCAGGTCCGCATGCATACCCGGCAGCGTACAGGCACCGGCCTGTGGACGAGTTTCGGCGCCGGTCCGGGGGGCATGCTAGCTTCGAACACGAGTTCGATTGAGCCAGGAGGAGCCATGACCGAGCAGCAGGAGCTTCGCGGCTCCAACCTCGAGAAGGACCCCGCCGACTGGAAGACCGGCGACGAGCCGATGACCGCCGCGCAGGCGTCCTACCTCAAGACGCTCTCCGATCAGGCCAGCGAGCCGTTCGAGGAGGACCTGACCAAGGCGGAGGCATCCCGACGCATCGACCAGCTCCAGCAGCGGACCGGCCGCGGCCAGTCCTGACCCGGCCGGCGGCCGCGTCAGGCGGCCGCCAGGAGGCCCACCCCGGTGAGGGCGAGGGCGACCCCGGCGTTCTGGCCTCCGGAGAGGCGCTCGCCCAGCAGCCACCGGGCCAGGATGACGGTGGCGACCGGGTACAGCGACCCGAGCACGCCCACGACCGCGAGGTTGCCGGTGGTGGCCGCGTAGGCGAAGAGCAGGTTCGCCCCGGTGTCGGCGAGGCCGACCAGGGCCACCGGCCCGATCCGGCGGCCCGGCCAGCGCAGCGCCGCGCCGCGGCCGATGAGCGCGATCATTGACAACATCACCAGCGAGCTGGCCCTGGCCCCGGCGATGACCCACAGCGGCTCCCCACGGGATCCGGTCGTTCCGGCGTCCACGAAGACGTAGAACAGCCCGAACCCCAGCGCCGACCCGAGCGCCATCAGCAGCACCCGCCTCGACCGCCCCGACCCACCGGCCGGGCTCGAGCTCGCCGGCCTCGCTGGGCCACTCCCGGGGCGCCCCGGCCGCTTGTCGCCGGTGTGGGTGCGGGAGACCAGGACCACGCCGGCGATGGCGGTGAGGACGCCGAGACCGGCCAGGGCGCCGGGGTGGTCGCCGGTGAGGGTCGCGGCGGCGACCGGAACGACGGCGCCGCAGGCCGAGATCGGGGCGACGACCGACATGGTGCCCTCGGCCAGGCTGCGGTAGAAGAGGACCAGGGCGATGCCGCTGCCGGCGCCGGCGGCCAGGCCCCAGGCGATCCCGGCGACCGGGGGTCGGGCTCCCTCGAGGGCGAGGGCGATCACCAGCCCCAGGGCGCCGGCGGCCTGGCTCCAGAAGGCGACCGTCAGCGCGGGGAGGCGGCGGGACTGGATGCCGCCGAAGAAGTCGGCGGTGCCCCAGGCCAGGCCAGAGCCGAGGCCGAGCGGAACCCCGAGGTTCAAGGACGGCTCACGGGCGCCCGGGAACGGTTGGGCTGGAAGCCGGGGCGGGTGTCGACGCCGAACAGGAGGGCGGCCACGTCGAGGGCGAGCAGGCTGAGCACGATCCAGATCAGTTCCATGTGATCGCTCCCGGCTTCTCGTACTGGTCCCACCAGCGAGATACCAGTACAGTGAACGTACGGTGCACTGTAGTGTACTCCACTATAGTGAACCTGTCGACCAATTTATTGATACGAATGGGGGCAGGCAGGTGCCGGAGCCGGAGGACGTCAACGCGGCCGTGGGGCGCAACGTGCGGGGCCATCGGACCAGGCTGGCCTGGACGCTGGAGGACCTGGCGGCCAGGTCCGGGGTGAGCAAGGGCATGCTCTCCCAGGTGGAGCAGGCGCGGACGAACCCCAGCGTGGCCACCATCTGCCGGCTGGCCACGGCCCTCGGCGTCTCCATCTCCAGCCTGGTCGAGGCCCCGGAGGTCCCGAGCGCCCGGGTGGTCCGGGCCGAGGAGGCGGTCACCCTGTGGGCCGGCGGGCACGTGGGCAGCGCGGCCCGCCTGCTGGTCGGGTCGGGCAGCTCGCAGCAGGTCGAGCTGTGGGACGTGCGGATGGTGCCGGGGGACGGCTACAGCTCCGAGGCCCATCCGTCAGGGACCCGGGAGCTCCTGCTGGTGATCGAGGGCGAGCTCAGCCTGGAGCTGGACGGGACCCTCCACCGGGTCGGGGCCGGCGACGCCATCGCCTTCGTGGCCGACCGCCCCCACGCCTACCGCAACCAGGGCAGCGCCCCCCTCCGCTACTCCCTGAGCGTCATCCACCGCGAGCAGCCGACCCGCCCGGTCCCGATGCCCCCCACCTAGCGCATCCCACACTGACCCCCGCCGATGGCGGGAGCCCCGGTTGGGAGGGTAGCCGCAGGGCCAGGAACGTGCTGGTGGGTTTCCACAGCCCCACCCTCATCAGGGGCGCTAAAACGCGTCGTTGACCTCGTCCTGGACGCGCTTGCGCTCGCGCTCCTCCTCGAGCACCTCGTCGCCAGCGTCTTCGGCGACGACATGGCGGGACTCCTCTTCGAGGCGGTCGTCGCCGGCGTCGCGACCTGCCGCCTGGTTGTCGAACCCGGAACCGGCGTCGGTGGTCATGGGATCACCTCCCGACCCCTACCCTGCCCGGTGGCACGGCGCGCAAACGGCTCCCGCCGGGCTGGGCGGCGGCGCCGTAGTGCTCGAGGGCCTGCATGGCCGTCTCGACCAGGATGCGGACGCCGACGACGATGCAGCGCTCGTCCACGTCGAAGGAGGCGGCGTGGATGTCGAGGTCGGTCCCGGGGATGCGGACGCCCAGGCGGGCCATGGCGCCGGGGATCTCCTCCAGGTACCAGGAGAAGTCCTCCCCGCCCATGCTCTGGGGGGCGTTGAGGACGGCCTCGTCGCCGATGGCGCTGCGGGCGGCGGTGGCGAAGACCGCCGTCGCCTCCTCGTCGTTGACCACCGGGGGGGCGCCGCGCTGGTAGTCGAGCCGGTAGGTGACCTGCGGGTAGGGCGCCACCGTGGCCTCCAGGATCCGCTCGACCAGCTTCTGGGCCTCGGCCCAGACGGCGCGGTCCAGCACCCGCAGGGTCCCCCGGGCCACCGCGGCCGTGGGGATGGCGTTGTGCACGGTGCCGGCCTCGATCGCTCCGAAGGTGATGTTGAGGGCGGCCCGGGTGTCGACCAGCCGCGACAGCGCCGGCGGCAGGTCGGTGACCACCCGGCCGATGGCATACACCAGGTCGGCGGTCAGGTGCGGGCGGGCGGTGTGGCCGCCCGGCCCCGACAGATGCACCTCGACCAGGTCGGAGGCGGCGGTGATGGCCCCGACCCGGACCCCGAGCCGGCCGACCTCCAGCTTGGGGTCGCAGTGGAGGGCGTAGATGACGCTGACCCCCTCCAGGACCCGGTCGCCGATGACGTCGATCGAGCCGCCGGGGAGGCACTCCTCGGCCGGCTGGAAGACCAGCCGGATCCGGCCCGGCAGCCGGCCGGCGTGCTGGGCCAGGGCCAGGCCGGCCCCGAGCAGGATGGTGGTGTGGACGTCGTGGCCGCAGGCGTGGCAGACCCCCGGCACCGTGGAGCGGTAGGGCACGTCCTTCTCGTCCTGCAGGGGCAGCGCGTCCAGGTCGGCCCGGAGGGCCACGGTGGGCCCCTCGCCGGTGCCGATGTCGCAGATCAGTCCCGTGCCCGTCGACAGCAGGCGGGGCCGGAGGCCGACGGCCTCCAGGCGGCGGGCGACCAGCGCGGTGGTCTGGCGTTCGGCCTTCCCGAGCTCCGGATAGGCGTGGAGGTGCCGCCGGAGGTGGACGAGCTCGGGGTTGTGGGTGGCCAGGAACGCTGAGAGGTCGAGAGTCACGGTATGGCTGGCTTTGGTGTGGGCGTCAGGCGATCGGTGCGGAGCTCCTCGACCAGGCTGTCAACGACGTCGGTCATGGCGCCCCCCGCGGCAATAACCTCACGCTGTCGGATGTAGCTCGGACCACGCTCCATGATGGAGAGCGCGTTGCGCAGCTCGTCGCTGCACCCAAGACGGCGGGCGACCGGGGTCAGCTCGTCGACCAGCTCCTCGATGGACTCCCGGACCGGCTGCAGCCGCCCCTGGTCGTCGAGGATGATCTCGGCGTCGAGCCCGTACCGGGCGGCCCGCCACTTGTTCTCGCGGATGATCCAGCTCCTCGGGACCGGCAGCGTGTAGCCGCGGTCCATCAAGGTGTTCAGCCGGTCGACCAGGCATTGGCTCATGGCCGCCACGGTCGCGACCTCCCCCATCGTCGGCAGGCCGTCGCAGATGCGCAGCTCGACCGTGCCGAAGCCGGGGTGGGGCCGGATGTCCCACCAGACCTCGCGGATCGTGTGGATCGTCTTGGCCGAGATCAGGGTGTCCATGAACTGCTCGAACTGGTCCCAGCCGGAGAGCTGGTAGGGCACGCCGGCGGTGGGCAGGCCCTCGAACACCTTGCTGCGGCAGGAGGCCAGCCCGGTGTCGGTCCCCTTCCAGAAGGGGCTGGACGCCGAGAGGGCCAGGAAGTGCGGGATGTACATGGTGAGGGCGTTGACGATCGCCACCGCCTTCTCGGGCGAGCGCACGCCCACGTGCACGTGGATGCCGAAGATCTGCAGCCGCCGGGCCATCCACTGCATGTCCTCGATCAGCTGGGCGTAGCGCGGGCTCGGGCTGATCTCCTGCTTGGCCCAGTCCGAGAACGGGTGGGTCCCCGAGCACATCAGC
>Ga0190274_10000346_pt1 | contig 28822 bp, 20 predicted proteins | sample Popmic531T_FD_133002 | JGI IMG/M metagenome (GOLD analysis project Ga0190274, IMG submission 133002) | Populus adjacent soil microbial communities from riparian zone of Yellowstone River, Montana, USA - 531 T | ecosystem: Environmental > Terrestrial > Soil > Riparian zone | place: USA: Montana... | reverse complement strand
TTCAGAATCAACCGCTGTGTAAATTCCGACTTGTCTGACTTGCAGCGGATCAGGTAAACACCTTTGTCGTATGCAGAAAGGTCAAGTGTTTTGTTGTCGGCATTCAGGTCAGTGAATTCAAATGTCTTCACCTCTTTACCCAAAACATTCATCACTGTTACTTTACAGTTATTGTAAGCCGGGTTGCTTGTGCTTAGTGTGACAATGCCTTTGGAAGGATTCGGGAATATAACAGGAGAAGACGAAGCCACAGGTTCAAAAATTGAAGTCGGACCGTCAGTAGAACAGAAATCGTCAAAGGCTACATTTCCCAATGACTTGTCGTAGAAGAACTTCACGTACTGCGCATTATTGCTGAGTGCCAATTGGCGGTACATACCTGTAGCATTGGTATTCATCGGGTTGATCGTTTGGAGCAAGGTCCATGTACTACCATCAGGGGAATCATAAACATAAAAAGTACTGATCGAATCGGTTGCATTTCCTTTTGTCCAGAACTGAATATATGTCGCGCCTGAAATGCTCGGTGTTGTCATCGTTGCACTGTCAACTCCGAACTTATAAGAATTCGGTCCGCTGGTGCCTGAACTCTGCGTAGAAGTATAGTAGCTGCCTGCTGAATGGTAACTGACGATAAAGCCATTGAAATTTCCGCTTGCAGCAGTCACAGAATCATACGTATTGAAATTCTCACAGAGAATAACGTTTTGCGCCTGCAATGAAAAAGCCGCGAATATTATTGAAACAAAAAGTAAAGTTCTTTTCATGTGATTTTGGTTTGAGGGTTCAAAGATACACCATTGTGGTAATTCACAAAAAAACTAGCCACTAATTGCACTAATTTACAAATATTGCCACCAAGTCACTAAGACTCAAAGAAACACGAAGTATTAAAAATCAGCAGGATGAAATATTACTAACCTTAGTGTTTCTTTGTGTCCTGGTGCCTTAGTGGCGATGGCTGTTCAAGTAATTAGTGACAATTAGTGCAATTAGTGGCTGGCATTTATTATTGTGGGCTGTTCACTTGTTATTGAAGTCGCTCATGGTTCTGTCGACACCAATTGCCACAAAGCTTTTAATGATTTTCACACACTGGTCAATGCGTTCAGAAAGAACTTTTTCTTCCTCGGGGCTCCATTTTCCAAGCACATAATCCACCTGTTTTCCTTTGGAAAATTCACTGCCGATTCCAAATCTCAATCGGGCAAATTCACTTGTGTTAAAGGTTGCAATGATGTCTGTCAAACCGTTGTGCCCACCGTCACTCCCTTTCTTTTTCATTCGCAGGGTTCCAAAGGGAAGTGCCAGGTCATCTGCAACGATCAAAAGATTTTTAAACGGAATTTTTTCTTCCTGCATCCAGTAGTTCACGGCCTTCCCGCTCAGGTTCATATATGTGGTCGGCTTAATAATAGTGATGCGGTTGCCTTTGAAGCGTGACTGGTTCACAAATGCCAGCCTGTCGCTGGAAAAAAGTTTTACGGATGCTTTCTTATCGTCCTCTTTTTGCAATGCAGAAGCAAGCGCATCAGCTACGTTAAAGCCGACGTTGTGACGCGTGTTTTCGTATTCGTCACCGATATTACCCAATCCTGCGATCAGAAATTTTTCCATCAGTAAAACCTGTTATTACGATTTCAATTCCGCTCCGAATGTCGGATTTTTTAGTGCCAGGAATTGCTAATCATGCAACTACTTACCAATCCGAACTTGCTCATTTTTCGGAATGCTGCTTTAATTAAAAACGCCTCCACTCTTTTGAATGAAGGCGTCTTTTTATGACAAAGAATTTTATTTCTTCTTTTCTTCTTTTGCAGGCGCTGCTTTCGCATCTGCCGGCGCTGCTCCTGCTGCAGGTGCTGCTCCAGCTGCTCCTTCTGCAGGCGCTGCTGCTCCTTCCGTAGAGGCAACCGCTACCGGTGTTTCTTCAACAACAGCACGGGCAGTCTTCACTGCTACAATTGCTGCTGCCGGAATATCCAGGAAATTCACTCCATCCAATTTCATGTCGCGTACCCTGACGGTATGACCAATCTCCATGTCATCTACTTTTATTTCAAAGCTGTCAGGAAGATCTTTTGGCAATGCAGAAATTTTCAACATGCGCATTTTGTGAAGCATTTGTCCACCTGCACGAACGCCTACTGGTGTCCCTTTCAGGCGAACCGGAATATCAACCGTAACTTTTTTGTTATCGGCAACTTCCAGGAAGTCGATGTGCAACAAACGGTCATTGACCGTATGAAACTGAAGTTCCTTCATTACTGCCTGGTGTTTTGCACCGTCAATGTCAATATCCACCAGGTGAACATCTGGAGAATAGACTAATTTTTTAAGAGATAAAGCCGGTACACTGAAGTGGACTTGTTCTTTTCCACCATACAGCACACACGGAACCATACCCTGTGCCCGCAAGGATTTTATTTCCTGCTTTGATTGGGCTGCTCTGCGAGCTCCTGTGATTGCTAAAGATTTCATCTGCGTTTTTTAATTTGAGAATTTATATAATTATGAATGTTTCCTATTTCTTTTTACCCCAACGAAATACCAATGGGATCCTACGAATATCCGAATTACTAATTTGTTCTTTTGACTTGTGATTTTTGACTTATAACTTGTGACTTAGTTTACAAGAAATATCTGGCTGATACTTTCATACACATAAACTCTCCTGATGATTCTCGCAAACAGGTCGGCAGTTGAAAGCACTTTGATTTTATCTGACTGCTGTTTCAGAGGTATCGTATCGCTTACGATCAACTCCGTAATTTTTGAATTGTTGATGCGCTCGTAAGCTTCTCCTGACAATACCGGGTGTGTGCAGCATGCGCGTACACTGTTGGCTCCTTTATTGAACAACATTTCTGCTGCCTTGGTAAGTGTTCCCGCAGTATCACATATATCATCAACAAGAACAATATCCCTTCCTTCTACATCTCCGATCACTGTCATTCCTTCGATTGCATTTGCTTTCCGGCGTACCTTATCGCAAATCACCATCTCCGTATTGAAATATTTCGAATACCCGCGTGCACGGTGTACGCCACCCATATCAGGCGCGGCAATGGTGAGGTTCGGAAGCCTGAGGGATTCTATATAAGGAACAAACAGCGAAGAAGCATCGAGGTGATCCACAGGCACATCAAAGAAACCCTGGATCTGCGGGGCATGTAAGTCCATCGTCATTACGCGCGTAACACCGGCTGCACTTAACAAGTTTGCTACCAGCTTTGCTGCAATGGCAACCCTTGGTTTATCTTTTCTGTCGCTACGTGCAAATCCGAAATAAGGAATCACGGCAGTGATGTAATGTGCTGATGCCCTGCGTGCAGCGTCAATCAGGAGAAGAAGCTCCATCAGGTTATCGCTGGGAGCAAATGTGCTCTGGATGATAAAGACATCCACACCCCTGACACTTTCGTCAAAACTCGGCGAAAACTCCCCGTCACTGAAAGGCTGGACGTTTATTTTTCCAAGTTCCTGGCCATAAGTAGCAGCAATTTCTTCGGCTAGATACCTTGTAGCCCTGCCGGAGAATAATTTAACCTGGTTTTCCATTTACCTCTCTAATAATTAAGATTTTGACACCTTGATTTTGGGGGACGCAAAGAAAAGAAAATAGGGAGATAGGGCAAAAATTATTTCACTGTTTTTACTTTCTAATACAACTGGAATCACCTTGTTTCAGTGGTATTTTATGGTTATTATCCCTGTTTTTTTAGTATTTGTTTCCTGATACATTATATGCGGTATTATATATTGGTTGTGACAGGGATCGGGTCATCCTATTTTTACAGCATATGGACTTTCCGGCATTTGCCAACTTCAACATGTCCTTTACGATAAGTTTCGATTAATTGTGCAAAATTGCAAACTGCGGTACGAATTTTTTGTTATTTTAGCACACCTAATACGGGATTTTTGTTTTGAAAAAACTTTTCCATAAAACGATTTTCGCTTTAGCCTCGCTATTGATATTGTATTTTACTGATGCTCAGGCACAGAATTATTACAGGTCAGTAGCTTCTGGAAATTGGGCAACGTTGGCAACCTGGCAGGCTTCGCCAGACAATATCACTTGGGGTGTAGCCCTCACTGTACCAAACTATACCGATTATACAATTACCGTTCAAAGTCCGAATGTTGTTACCATAACCGGAACTGCAACATTTACGGTCGATCAGGTAGTGATCAATTCAGGCGCAACGGTTATTAATTCCATGACAACTGCGACTGGTATTCTTAGCTTCAACGATGGAACAGGAGATGACTTGATTGTGAATGGCACCTTCCAGGAATCTCAGGCTGCAAGTATCACTTGGACAGCCACCGCAACCTGGTTAATGGGACCGAACGGTACATTGATCCGTGCTTGTTCGAACAGCGTCTCATCCAATTTCTGGCAGCAACATTATTCCGGAGGTCTTGCCACTAGCATCTCTACAATTCCTTCAACATCCAATTGGATCCTGAGAAAAACTTCAACTCAAACACCGGCGATCTCAACCACTGTCGGCGGTGTCGGCGCATGGTATCCAAATCTCATCATTGAGAACAGCGTTGCCGGACTTTGGACAACTGCCGGCTCAAGCATTTTTACCGGGACGACAGCGTTTCCAACCATCAAGGGAAACTTCGACATTGGCGGAACTGGGATAGGTACTGTCGACTTTTTAAACGATCAGAAAAACGCAGCACCTACGCGTGTAATCGGAAACCTCATCATACGAACAGGTAATATCCTCCGCAACTTCGGTACAGGACTGGAAGTACAGGGGAACGTCACAATCAGCGGGACACTCAGCTACGATACCGGAGATTTAAGAACTTTTGATTTTGCCGGAGGATCGGCGCAGACTGTGAGTGGAGCAGGTGCGATGAATATATTTCAAATGCGCATGCGCAAATCAGGCGGGGATGTTACGCTTGCCCGAGCGATCAAGGTTGACAATACAATTACCTTTACTTCTGTTGCTCCAGGCGGAAGACTTTTTTCGACCTCCACAAACCTGATTACGATTGAAGACAATGCAACAGCTACAGGCGCTTCGAATACAAGTCACGTCGACGGACCTGTCCGCAAATTGGGTGACGAAGCATTTACATATCCTGTTGGCAAGAATGGTTACTACCGCCTTTGTGCAATGGGAATTGCAACTGGAGGAGGAGGCGGCGCATTCTGGACTGAGAATTTTAATTCAGGTTGCACATCCCTCTGCCAGGCCAGCTCCTACTCTGGTCCGAATGGCGCTTGGACCATCACTAACCTTGGCCCGTCAACAGCATGCGGCTATCCCGTTGCTTCGAATACATGGTACGTCAGCTGCGCTGAATCGGGAACAGGCGCAGGAAGCTGCGGCACATCATGCGGCTCAACAGCAAGCTTACATTTAGGAAATGTATCCACGTCTCCGGCCGCACCATTTTTTTGTCCGTCAGGCGACTGCGGAGCAGCTTATGATGCAGGAGGTCTTTGCGGATTGCCACCATACCTGTCGGTAATTACAGACAAACGTGCTGAATCTCCAACCATCAACTGTACAGGGCAAACAGGAATCAGCGTTTCATTCAACTACATGGAATTCGGACAGGGTACACAGGATAATGCAACGCTTTGGTATTTCGATGGAAGTGTATGGTCGCAAATAGATGACATGCCAAAGATCACCTGCTGCGGAGGTGCATGCAATGGAGTCAGGCAGGGACAATTTACGGCGCGTGTTGTTGCACTTCCGGCTTCTTCAAATAATAACCCCAACGTAAAAATAGCATTCCGCTGGGTGAATGATGATGATGGCGCAGGCACCGATCCTTCATTTGCAGTGGATGATGTTTCCCTTGGAACATTTGTTGGGGTTGATTCATATACAGCAGAATATTTCAGAGCCAATCCACAGGTAGTCTATAACAATATCATGAATCCTCCGCTTGATCATATCAGCCAATGCGAATACTGGACACTCAACCGTAATGTTGGATTGCAGAACAGGACAGTAACACTTAGCTGGGATACTCCCAACAGTTGCGGAGTTACGAACCTTTCCGATTTGCGTGTGGCTTACTTCAATTCAGCTTCATGGGATGATAAAGGAAATGGCGGAACAACAGGATCTATTGCAGCAGGTACCATTGTCACTTCATCAACCGTCAACAGCTTTGGTCCTTTCACGCTTTCATCAATGACTACGGAAAATCCTTTGCCGGTAAGCCTGCTTGATTTTTCTGCAAGAGCTCAGGGCAACAATGTTATGTTAGACTGGACGACAACGACTGAAATAAATAACGATCGGTTTGAAATTCTTTCTTCCGAATCTTCCTCCGGGCCAACTGTTTTTGAAGAGATCGGACAGGTAAAAGGAATAGGCAATTCTACCAGCGTTCACAAGTATTCTTATCTCGATGAACGTCCTTCAAAAAAAGGAACCTATTACTATCGACTGCACCAGGTTGATTTTGATGGAAAGTCTACACATTCAAATATTGTTGCAGTTAATTTTAAAGAAGGAAATGAATTGACCCTGGTCGGTGTAATACCGAATCCATATACTGACAGAACTTCCGTGCAAATGTTTGTTTCCGAAAAAGGAATGTTGCAGCAGCGGATACTGGATATTTTTGGAAGAGAAATTTCTTCAGCCACATATCCTCTTGACAAAGGTATGTTCTCTTTTGATCCCGAGGAATCGGTACGGCTGATCCCGGGAATCTATTTTGTGGAGCTGTTGTTCAACGATGAAAAAGTCGTTACCCGGCTCGTAAAAGAATAGTTTTTCATTTGTAAAAGCCTTTTCATTTTTTGGCGTTGTTAGTTTTTGACTCTCTAAAACAACTAGGATCATGAAAAGAAAAATCGTCCTGTTAGTTATTTTGTTTGCCGGATTATCCTGGAATAATCTTTCAGCTCAGCCGGGCACATCAGCTCCTGTAGCAACCATTGCCGGAAAAAATGGGGGCAAGATTTCAAAGGAAGAATTGACGAAGGCAGAAAAAGTTTTGTGTACGGGAAATTATACGGTAACAGAATTCAAATTTTCAGTAGCGGGTAAAGGAATAGATTACAAGGAATTTCAAGGTCGTGGTGAATTTCTGACTCCGGAAATGATTTCAGCAGTACAGATGATTCCTCCGGGAGGGAAGGTTTTTATCGAATATATTCGGGCAAACCCTGAAGGAAGTGAAGCAACCCGGCAGATTTCGCCACTGGATTTCACCCTTACCGAATAAGATGTTTCAGCCATTAATTTCACGCCTGCCTGCCGGTAGGCAGGAATTGACATCCAGGAATTTACAATTAGTGGAATTCGTGGGATTCGCGGCGTTTTAGCTGCAGTGGCATATTTTTTAAACTATCCCCTCTAGCCACGATAGAAGTTTGTGAAACTTCGTTTTTCGTATTCAGGCCACTTAATTATCAAAAAAGATGCAGCCAGATTTAATTGCCGAAAAAACAAAAACGCACGATTCATCTGCCATGAAGAATCCAATTGTTTCAGCCGTAAAGAAATATGTGGAGGAACTTTTCCTCAGCAAATATGACAACAGGTCATCGTATCATTCGCTTGAGCATACGAAAGAAGTAGCCGAAGCAGCGGAGAAGATTGGGAAGGGCAGCGATTTAAGTAAGGAGGAACTTGAAGCAGTAGTGATTGCTGCCTGGTTCCACGACACAGGTTACTTGTTTGAATTTAAAAATCATGAAGAACAAAGTGTGAAGCTGGCGGAAGAATTTCTTTCCTCCAAGAATTATCCTGAAGAAAAAATTAATCGTGTAAGGGATTGTATTCTCGCTACAAGAATGAATTCTGTTCCCGGAAACCTGATGGAAGAAGTAATTCACGATGCTGACTATATTAACCTGTCGAACCAGGACAACCTGAGGCAGTCGGAACTTCTCCGGTCAGAACGGATCAACTATGGCGGCACAGAGCCGACAGAAGAAGAATGGCTGACTTCAGAGTTGAAATTCCTGCTCAATCACAGGTACTATACAGAATACGCAAAGAATAAACTTGAAGATAAAAAAGCTGATAACATTAAGAAATTGAAAAAGAAACTTAAGAAAGCCCGGGAGAATGAAGCATTCGTCCTGAAGGAAGTTGCGCCGGAGAAAAAACCGGAAGCGGAAAAAGAAAAAATAAAGGATGAAGCAAAGGAAATAAAGGAAGAGAAGGAAGAGAAGAAAGAAGAAGAGAAAGTGGAGGAGAAAGTTGAAAAAGAAAAGAAAGAAGAAGAAAAGCGTGAGACAAATACTGTCAAAGGTTTTGAGACCATTTACAGGCTCACCGCCGCAAACCACATGCGCCTGAATGCCATTGCCGACAGGAAAGCGAACATCATGCTTACCCTCAATGGAATTGTGGTCTCTATTACTATGAGCATTGTCGCTGCCGATTCAAGTGCAAGCATGCGGTCAATTATTCCATCAAGCCTGCTCATCATTGCATGTCTTATTACGATCGTGTTTGCAACACTTGCAACAAGGCCAACAGTAACCATAGGAAAAATTTCGAAGCAGGCCATTGAAGATAAAAAGGCCAACCTGTTGTTCTTTGGTAATTTTTCAAGAATGGAATTCAAGGATTTCGATTGGGGAATCAAGCAAATGATTAAAGACCGCGAGTACCTGCACAATGCAATGATTGAAGATTTTTATAATCTTGGAAAAGTGCTTGATCAGAAGTTCAGGTATCTCCGGATCTGCTACAATGTATTTATGTACGGAATTATTATTTCGGTTCTCTCGATTGCTGTATTGATTGGGTTCGGCTTCTGAGCGGAGTAATTTTCGGAATCACTGTTGCCTTCAGATTCTTATTCAGCTGCGTTCCGGTTTTCTTTGCAATGCCTAACGGGATGTATTTATATTTTACTTCACCAATATATTCATATTCATCCTTCCCGTCTTTCAAGGTGTCCCAGTTCAGCAGATCCTTCACTTCTTCTTCCTCAAAATTTGAAATTAGTTTTTCGGTAAAGAGAATATACTCCGCATCCTCCACCGAGTTCTTGAGAAGTTTATGAACCGTAACCACGTCTTCGCCGATCAGCTTGATCATACCATCAATATGTGTCAAGGTCATTTCAGCGGCGTGCACGACTATTTTCAATGAAAGTTTATTGGTGGAAATGTATTTCGCAAAATCATCCGGAAACTCTTTCTTCAGTGATTCAAGCTGTTCATTAAAATCGGTATAAAATTTTTTGCACTGCTCAGTTAGCTCAATGAGCGTAGGAAGCGCGCCGAACCTGTAAAAAAGGATTGCATCTCCTTCAACTTCTCCGACCTTCATTGAGATTGTGTTTGAAGCCACAAGGCATCGCAACAACGGAGGAATTATTTTACGGCTGAAATCGAGATCTGTCTCTGCCATAAATCTTGTAAATCCCGTAATATCAGGTATACATATTAATGCGGGGCCATCTTCTTTAGTTTCTTTCATATCTGTTACGGGTAAATTATTCAACAAGGTGGGGTGAAAAAGCATTTTTCCATTGAATAAATTATCCCGGAAATGCTCCTTCCCTCTCTATATTTAGTGCTGGTATTGCATTACGCTTTTATTTTACTGATTCAGTGATGTGTTAAATCGTTTCAATATTGTAAACACATCAATCTATATGCCCCGATTTTGAACCATTTTCATAAAGGCTCTTCTTTTCGATATATAATTATCAGCCTTGCGATTATTATATGGTAGTAAATTTGAATGTATAGTGTAGCATCCTTAACAAAGCAGCTAAAATTTATGAAAACTATTATTCTTATTCGCCACGCGAAATCAAGCTGGAAGTTTCCTGATCTGAAAGACGTTGAACGACCTTTGAAAAAAAGAGGCGTCCGGGATGCCGCTATGATGGCCGCTGTCCTTCAGGACATGCATTTGACCATTGACAAAGTCATATCGAGCCCAGCGGAAAGAGCAATGTCAACAGCTAAGGCCTTTACGGCGGAGGAAAATATTGTTGTTGACCAACGTCTTTACCTCGAATCCAAAGCGAAGCTTTTAAATTTGTTGAATGAACTTGACAATAGCTTACAATGTATTGCCATCGTTTCACATAACCCGGACCTGACAGATTTCGCAAACTTTCTTGCAAATGACAACATCGAAAATATCCCAACCTCGGGTATTGTAGGAATTCAGTTTGACTGTAACTCCTGGGCCGAAGTAGAAAAAGGAAAAGGGAAGCGGGTATTTTTCGAGGTTCCTAAAAAGCACAGGAAGAAAATTGAAAAAGCTGAAAGCTAAATACTTTAACCGCGACCTCAGCTGGCTTTCATTCAATTACAGGGTATTGCAGGAAGCAAAAAACAAGGAAGTTCCCTTGCTTGAACGGCTGAAATTCCTGGCCATTTATTCCTCCAACCTCGATGAGTTCTATCGTGTGCGTGTAGGATTGCTGCGTACACATTTAATGCGGATTAAGAATAATGATACGGTCAACAGGAAAAAACTCCTTTCCAAAATTCAGAAGAAAGTCGGCAAGCAGCTGAATGAATTTGGAAAAATTTACCGCGGGACGCTATTGCCGCAGCTCGCACGGAACAAAATATTCATAAGGACCGAAGCGGACCTGAATAAGGAACAAAAGGCATTCGTTGAGGAATATTTCAGGTCATCCATTTTACCTGAGCTCAAACTGGTATTTCTCGACGGCAAGAGCAGCATCCCCTTCCTGGAAAACAAGCAGCTTTACTTTGCGCTCAAGCTGAAAAAATTGTCGAACAAAAAAACCGAATATGCGATTCTAAATATTCCGTCGGAAAAACTACCGCGGTTTATCAAGCTTCCTTCGCGGCCAACACAACATGCAGTTATTTTTCTTGACGATATCATTCGCCAATGCATGCATTTTTTATTCCACGAGCATTCAGTAAAAGGCTGTCATGGGATAAAAATTTCACGCGATGCGGAATTGAACCTGGATGAAGAAGACGACGACCTGGTGAAGGAAATTAAAAGTAAGCTCATCAAAAGAAAAACCAATCCGCCATCACGATTCCTTTACGACAATACCATGCCCGGCGACATGCTCGATCATCTCAGGGAAATGTTTTCTTCCGACAAGGGTTTTATTATACCGGGTGGACGATATCACAATTTCGAAGATTTTTTTTCATTTCCGAGTCCCGACAAACCTCGGCTTAAATATCCTGTACTTCCCGAACTCAGGCACAAAGCTTTTGAAAACACAAAATCTTTTTTTGATACGATTCGTGTGCGCGACCAGATCTTGCACTTTCCATATCAAAACTACGACTACATCATAAACTTTCTCGAACAGGCAGCAGATGATCCCGGCGTAACTCGCATTCAGATTACGCTTTACCGCGTACCTGACGATTCCAAAATTGCAAACGCACTTTTGAAAGCAGCGGCAAACAAAAAACAAGTGTCGGTTTTTATGGAATTGAAAGCACGCTTCAACGAAGTGGTGAATATTTACTGGGCACAGAAATTCGAGGAAGCCGGAATCAAAGTGATTTATAGTTTTAAAAAATTGAAGGTGCATGGAAAAATCTGCCTTGTTGAACGGATAGAAAAAGGAAAAAAGAAAAAATATGCATACCTGTCCACCGGGAACTTCCATGAAAAAAATGCCAGGATTTATTGCGATTACGGATACTTCACTGCACGGAAGGAGCTCACAAAAGAGACGGAAAAAATATTTCAGTATTTCAACTCACCGCGTATTGAACCAAGGTTCCGGCATTTCCTGGTGGCGCCTTTCAATCTTCGCACAAGGTTGAAGAATCTAGTGCATGCTGAGATCAGGAATGCGAAAGCTAAAAAGAAAGCATCCATATTCATAAAAGTCAACAACCTCGAGGATCCAAGGTTGATTGATCAGCTTTACAATGCCAGCAGGGCAGGCGTGAAAATAACGATCATTGTCCGCGGGATATGCTGCCTGATACCGGGCGTCGAAGACATGAGTGAGAATATTAAGGTTATCAGTATCGTCGACCGCTACCTCGAGCATGCACGGGTTTTTATTTTTCATGCAGGTGGAAAGGACCGCATGTATATTTCATCAGCTGACCTGATGACAAGAAACCTCAGCCGGCGGATTGAAGCTGTGTTTCCTGTTTATGATGACCTGGCCAAGCAGCAGATCAGGCAGGCCATCGGGTATCAACTGCACGACAACACCAAGGCGAGAAAGCTGAATAAAACTCAGAGCAACCCATACAAACAAAGTAAAAGCAGGAAAAAAATCAGGGCGCAGCTGGATACATATAAATATCTTTCCGCGATTGCATAAGTTCAGAAGCCAATACCGAATCCCACTTCGAAAATTCCGCGTGGAGATTCTTCGGAAAATGACATGGAGATTCTTGTGGTAAGGATTTCAAACAACGGCGTAAAATAAATTCCGGCGCCATATCCCATGTGAATTTTGTTCGAAGTTTCACCGGGTGACCATACTCTTCCCAGGTCATAAAAACCATAAGTGCCTAAAGTTAGAGGAGCGATCACAGTTTTAAGTGTACCGAATTCTATCGCAAGCTGACTATTGAAGGAAGCCGCAGTTTTGCCTGCAAACCTGTCGCGTGAAAATCCCCTCAGTCCGGAAGTTCGACCAAGCGTGCTGAGCTTATAAAAAGGAATCTCTCCTTCCGTATTGCTGTATTCACCTTTCAGGCCGAGCGTAATCGGAAAATAGAGGCTTCTCGTCTGGAAAAATTCAAGAGAGACTTTTGTATTTGAAAAATAATCTTTGTCGGTGTTGTTGAAGTGCATGTAATTCGAACTTGTGAAAAAGCGTGTCCCTTGTTTTGGAGCCAATGCATTGTCGCGGAAATCAATTTCCAATGCGCCTGAAGGACCGATGTAATCAAGGTGGTCAAGACCAAATAAGCTTTGTCCCTCAAGCAGATTATTTTCATGCAGCGTTGCGTTGTTATGCTCATAGAGTATCCCTGCATTGAAGCTGCTCTTCTGCCAGAACACTCGCTGCATTCCGGCGAAGAGTGTATAGCCATACAACTGCGACTGGTAACTTTCCACGGGAATGGACTCAAGTTTCACCGTTTCATTTCCTTCACCATAAAAATATGTAGTTGGATATGGCTGACCCATTTCTGCACTCAGGAGCACATCCCATCGGCCCACCACGTGATGGAATTCATCATTGATCCTGATCTGCACATTTCCCTGCGTGCTGAAACGGTCCATAATCCTGAGCCTGTTGTAATAGCCCTCTTCCCCAAAGCGGTGGAACGTGTAGATCAACCCTAAGCCTGCCGCTACGCCATCCTCAGGAGTATAATATACAAGGGGCAATGGCATGTATGAATCATAATGCACCGGTTGCCTGTTGAATTCAACAAGGTTCCTGTTGTCAGAAAAAATTACGCGGGAATTATTTCCTTGAGAAATTGAATTCTTACTGCCAGCATATTCATAAATGCTTGTCGGATGACTTGTTTTTTTTGCATCGGAAGTATTCACGATGCTATCGTTACCCTTTCCTCCAAAAATTCTCAGTCGGATGGAACGGGTAGAATTCCCAGAGACAAGAATGATATCATCGCCATCCAATCCGTAAACATGAATAAACTTTGTTTCTTCCGGATAAAATATGCGGTGATAAAAAGGGCTGTCAGCAGGTTCTCCTGTTTGCAGATCTCGAACCGTAACTTCAACGGAGTTATCATCCTTCCGCTTCACTTCAAACTGTTCCGACTTATTGGATCCGACCACATTCACTTTCCTGGCCAGCAGCTTGTAATATTCCTTTGAAGCCGCAACCAATTCCTCTCTCCTGCTCTTTAATTTATTTCCAATGGTAATTCCGGAGACAGGAATAATTTCCTCCGGGAATTGCATGATTGCACTATCGATAACTGCATCACTAAAAGTATTTACCAATCGCTCTGCTGTTTTTTTCCACTCCTCCTCCTGCAACGATGTGAGCAATAACCTGTCGAGATGTCGGGCAGGATAAGTGAGTGAACGGATGTCCTGGAAATTTTTTTCAAAGCTTTCCACGTTTGGCATTGCCCATGGCCTGTTTGCCATGTATGGTAGCAATCCGTTCCAGATGGAAAATGCATGATCCCTGTCGCGCGGAACCGGTTTGTAAATTGTTCCCTTCCCAGTCTTATAGCCAGCCCATTTCCAATTGTCTTCATGCCTTCCCCAGTCCCCAATCCAAATATCGAAAAGGCGTGCTTCAAGGAAATTTTTTTCGTCAACACGGTTGTGATTGTCCTTATAAAGTTTTCTGAAGAGATCAAAGCTGCGAACAATGTCATCAGCATCGTAGCTGCTTTCATTTTTATCAGGACGCTTCCTGGGTTTCTCTTCAAGCATGCCTAACATGCCACCAAATTCCTTTTGATATATGCCAAGTTCCGGGTCAGAAGGCATGATGAAAAGTTCAGGCCTCGCATGGAGAATGGCGGTCTCATCCAGCAGGTAACTCACAGGCAGCGCACCATAAGGATGTTGGGTGGCTGTAAACTGGCGAACAAGTCCGGCAACAATTGTTTTTCGCAGCCGTTGGTTTAAAGCCTTGACCGGATCTTTATCAACGCTCCTGAAGACGTAGGATTTTCCATCACTGCCGCTCAACGACAAAGAATGGGTTTGACGCCCGCCTCCTGTTCCGGAAGGAGTCAATCCGCATTTTTCGATTTGCAAATCCATGTATGGAACAGAAATTTTTGTCGTCCAGCTGCTCCGGTAAAGCTTTCCCAGGAAAAATTTTTTAAAAAACCCTGCTTTGTATTGTTTCCCTCCTACTGCCAGGCCGGAGTCATCGGTCATTGCCGGTTGCGTTGTCGGGGAAAAAGAATTATACAAACAAGGAGTATATCTTGTATTGACAAAGTATCCACTTTTATTTTTTTCACAGGCTGATTGATAAAGCACCATTGAATCCTTTTCCACCTTTCCTTCATCATCATATTCATAGGTCTTTATAATAACTTTTCCATTGCTGAAAAATGAAAGGCCTATAAAGCCGCTCCTTTTGGATCTGAAAATTGTGTTGTCTGACCTATGTGCCTTTACCACACTGACGGGCGCACCGCTTATCACCTGGAAACATTCTTCATTTTCCAAAACCTGTAAATTTTTTTCATGAGAGGATGCGTATATAAAAGGTGCATTGTCTTCCATGATCTGTTTCATCTTATTCGAAAAATTCCTGTAGGGCGGGTATGCAAGATCTTTTACGTTTCCGATGTTCTGATGATAACCCGCAATAAAAGATCCGAGGATCGGCGGATATAAATAGTGGGTGATATTCATCCGTCCCGCATATTGTCCATTGCTGATTGCAGGATGATGTCCTACTACAAGCAAGTGTTTATCTTTCGATTCCGAAATCACATCTTCAAGTGATTCGAAAAACTGTTCCTCGGACATGATCTTGCAGTCGTCGTCAGGCGCATATGGCTTTTCGTAAGGATGCATCAACCAGGGAGTATTGATCAGCACAAGCCTGATATCATTTTCGAGATCAATAATTTCAGGTCCCGGACAACCATCTCCCGGCAGGAAAATTTGTTTTCCGGCCAAACCATTCACAAGCTTTTCCGCAGCCTTCACATGCTTCAATCCGTTTTTCCGTGCGTGATCCCATTCAAAATCACCCGGGACAAAAAAGATAGAGATATTCGTGTCAGAATTGGGAATATTCAGAAGTGATTTTATAAATGCTGAATCCGCAGCTTGAGGAATTTTTTCTTTTTCATTCAACAGGTCGCCGCAATACACGATGGTGACAGGTCCTTGCTGTTCTTCTATTGCATACTTAAGTATGGATTGATAAGTAGCATTTACTTCGCCATCCAGGTTGCCGATGATAAACACATTGCCAGTGACATTTCCGGGAAGCGGCTGCGCGACTATGCTATATGATAATGAAACAAAAAGTGCGACTAATACCGAACGGAATTCCTTTGGTGTATGGCCTATCAGTGACGACACTTAAAACCTGTAATTCAAACTCATTAACATGGTGCCCCGATATGGTATAAATCCCATACTCAGTTGTTCCTTCTGTTCCTTGGAAGCACGTGTGCGATGTAACTGTGGTATAAGCCATCCGGTAGCTGCACCCGCAACATAACCTGTCATCACATCTGTGGGAAAATGTTTTCCTGCAAGCACACGCAAGGTTCCGTTTAATGCAGGAATAGTGATTGCAAAAGCCCACAAACCGATCTTCAAGCCGGGCTTCAGGGTCGGATGATAATCCGTGATCACCTTCGCAAAATAGAATGATGCCGCAGCGGTTTGTGAAGTATGCCCTGAGAAAAAAGATTTTCTCGAAGTTGATCCTGTGCGAGTTCCCATAGGAACTTCATCATTGTAAACATAAGGCCGGTCACGGTTCACGGTGCTCTTTGCAAATTCAGTGAGGCCATAATTAAATGTGAAAACTTCTGCATACATGATCAGGAGCGTTCTGATATCACGCCCCGTATGGTGTTCCGACAGGAATAAAGCCGGCAACACGGTTACCGTAAGCAACACGGCATCACTTGTTGTAGAAATTGATTCCGACCAATTGTCAGCTGATCCGCGGTCAAAGCTGTTTATTGAATTGACATCCGGCGGATTTGTTGTTAGTTCTTCTTCAGTATAGGGTTTAGTGTTATCGATAGCCGACGCTGTAAGCCCGGCCGCCAGCATCGCTCCTGAAGCAATAATAAATGGGAGCTCCTTTACAAACTTTTTAGTGTATGGAGGCTTTATGATCAGGTGTTCGTTATGCGTGCATATATAGCAGTAATCGTGAAGCGAATCCATTTCATGTTTAGACTGCGCTCTTACATTTGTATTCGCAAGAAGGAGCGCTATGACCAGAATTGAAAAGTGTCTTTTCATCACGTAATATGTTAAAATAAAAATCCTATGCCAAGAGTGATCAGTTCTTCCTCTTTTGAAACCGCATAAGTTAAATTGATTACCGCTCTCCCAAATGGATCCAGCCATAATCCGCCTCCATATCCATCATGCCATGTGGTAGATTTTTCACTGTCTGCCCAAACACGTCCCACATCATAGAAACCAAGAATACCGAAATGGGCCGGGAAAAGATACGTCCTGAAACGGAATAACTTGATGCGCAGGTCTGAATTTAGGTAAGCAGAGCTTCTGCCCGAATACCGGTTGCGAAGGTAGCCGCGAAGATTTCCAGCCTCACGCTGGACTGTAAGTCCGCCTAATGAATTGGCATGAACCACATCAAATTCGCCAAATGCATGAGCACCCCCGGCCCTGATGGCAAGGGAAGATATATAACCGACAGGAATATAAAGGCATAACTGACTTTCAAGATTCGTTGATTCACCCGTCTGGTCAATTAAATCATAACGCGATTCTATACTTGCCAGCCATTTGAATCCGCGAAATGTCAATACCGAATCGTTCGTGCGCCTGAATTCATATTCAATCTTTCCGCCGGTGTAATTCCTTGCTGCATATTTATCAATATAATTCTCCCCTTCCAAAGAAGTGATAAATCTTCCTCCTTCCTTTCGGATCCTTATATATTCATACACAGGTCCGATTTTCACAGCATGATATTTTCCAAGTCGCCTTTTACCCGAAGCAAATAACTTAAATTCATCATAGCGGAAACGGTAATACGTATCAGAAACAGGAAGATGTTTGGTATCGTTTCCAAGTCCAAAAAAATTTGTGGTGCCATTCGGAGCAAGCAGGTTTGCCTCAATATTCACACCCCATCTTCCAATTACATTATTGAAGTCACCCGTGTACCTCAAATTAAATGAAAGGTTCAGGACTGCAACATTTGCCACAATGCGCTGGTAATTTGCATAAGGTGATTTCCGGAAACCGTGTCGCCTGATCATCACGCCTCCTCCAAGGAAAATTCCATCATCCTTGTAATATCCGAAATATGTCGCTGGTGCTACAACGTTGTAATGGTTGGCGTAGAAATCATAATCGTTCACATCCTTCGATGACGATCTCAGGTCCTTCGCCTCCTTTCCAAGATTGAAAGTATTCTTGTCCTTCTCGTCGTATACTTTGGTTTTCTTTGCCCAGCCCGATACGCTCGAATCGTCTGTGATGATATCATTGCCCTTTCCCCCGACGACACGCACAAGTATTCCATGCAATACTTTTCCTGTTACGGTTACTTTGTCGTCGCCATCCATTCCATAAATCCTGATCTCTTTTGTTTCCCCTGTTATGAAAATACGGGAATAGATTTTTCTGCCAACTATTCCGTTGTTGTAATCATAAACAGTTACTGAAGTTGAGTCACCATCGATCCTGTTCACATCGAAAAATTCCTGCTTATCACTTCCGACAACATCAACATATTTTGCGAGGTATTTATAATACCGCAGCGCTATCGAAGGAAGTTTGTCGCGCCTTGATTTCAAACGCCCGGTGATAAACGCTCCGTCAATTTTATAAATAGTGTCAGGCATCTGCCTGATCGCATGTTCAATTTTCCCATCGGTAAGTTCTGCTTCCAGATCCTTTGCAACCCGTATCCAATCATCTTGAGAAAGTTCTGTAAGCAAGGCATGGTCAATATTGCGTGCATTAAAATTCAATCCAGGCACATCCCTGATGTCAGGTGTGAAGTCCTGGAATTTACGAACGGCCCATTTCCTTCCTGCAAGCCATGGCAGCACACCGTCAAATCTTGAAAAGGCCTGGTCCCTGTCCTTGGGAATCGGAACAAAATATTTTTTTCCTGCTTTAAGTTTTGCACAAGTTTCATCGTTTGCAGAGTCGCAGTCGATTTCGCCCCAGCGCCATTGACCTTCATGCCTGTCCCAATCATTGATCCACATGTCAAATAAACGGCTTTTCAAATAGGTGAAATCATCAACTGTATTTGCATTGTCATCGTGAATTGCCTTCAACATTTTTTTTGAATTGACAGTCTCCCGTGCATAGCCGAAATTTTCAGCAGGCCTCATATTTCCATCTGCCCTTTGCTCGAAAAGTGCCAGCGTATTTGCAAAATCTTTTTTGTATTCGGCAAGCAACTTGTCATTTGGAATAAAAACCATTTTCGGGTGACTGTGCAATACACCTGCTGCTTCTGAAAGGTCATCCACAACATAGGGAGAATAAGGATGGTTTGATGACACCTGGTCCTTCACTACATCTGCAGCAAGTGTATTTGCCATTGCAAATCCCAGGAGACGTTCAGGATACTTGGAAACAGAACGCAGAGAATACTCTTCTCCTTTTTTATTCACAAGCTGCAATGATTTGGTCTGGAATCCTCCGCCTTTTTTCATGATCTGCAAGCCGCCCTTTTCAGAGCGGAGATCAAGCAATGGAACCTCTACCGGAGCAAGCCATGCATCCCTGTAATGCTGGCCCAGGAAAAACGTTTTAAACTTTCCGGCTTCCAGCTCTTCATCTGCCGCCAGGAAAATAGTACTATCCTTTATCTGTGCGCTTGAAGTAATTGATGTGCTGTCCTCCGGATCACCATACACATTATCCTTTAAACGTTTCCGGTGAACAACCCGTCCTGATTTATTGTCCCTATCCGGAACAATTGTTTCCATCCACACCTCGCCATTTTTCAGGTATGTCAACTTTACAAGTCCGCTGCTTGCAAAAGTAAACCCTGCTCTTTTATTTTTCCCGACCCACGATGTTTGTGCAGATGAATTTGTAACGATAAAATCCTGCTTGTTGAATTTGAAATACTGGAAATTGTGTTCCTGACCAGATGCATAAACAACATTGTTATAATCGGTGAGTGCCTTCGCCATCTGCCGCCTGTAAGTCTTATATGGTGGATATGCCTGGTCATTCTTAAATCCAAATCCGGATCGAAGGAGATAATAAACGCTTCCAATAATGGGAAGCGGAATGTATAGGTTCTTTTTCAGATCAGTAAGCGGAAACAAGTGTTGACGCCAGGCAAAATGTCCGCCATGATTGCCAAGGTTTAGCACTGGATAAAATGCGAGCATCAGAATATTTTTGCGCTGGTTATTGTCAACGAAGTCTTTGACTTCATCCACCAGCTCAGCCTGGTCGTCAATATCGCATCCATGCTTTTTCAGAATATTCTCATCGTCGCGAAGGATGGCATGAATTGGTATTGCAACGAGATCATTTGTCAGAAATATTTCATCCATGCCCAGGCAACCGGGTTCGGGAATAAAAACATTCCTTCCTTCCAGGTTTTTTTCAAGCTGATTCTTTATTTCGTTCGCTGATTTGGATATCATGTCAGGATCAGGGATAAAAATTATTTTTCCCTTGTCCTTACTGAGATAACTGACGAGCTCAGGATTTTTTTTCTCTTCAGTCTCATTCTTTTTTGAATTGCTGCTCTTCGACGCATTTCCAAAAATCACGATTGCATGCGAGGTATCGTTTTCACTTACAGATTGCTTCACAATTTCAATGGCTTCATTGGAAATGTCATTTCCCGGATCGCCTAAAAGAAAGACAGTATACTTTACCGGGGCCTCTGTAATTTTTTTCTCTGTCCAGTCAGATTCCTTTTTGTTGTAATACGGTTTTTGCGCAGCACAACCATAAAACACAATGGAGACCAATAAGAAATATATGTATGAAATTGATTTCATAAATCAGGGAGCTTCGGAATTTTATTTATGATTTTAAATTCAAGTATATTTCCTTTCCCTTGCCTGCCTTCATTGGAGATGTACAGGTTTCCTGCTGCGTCGAATGCAATGCCTTCAGGTTGTTTGAACACTTTGGGATCCAGCTTAATGACGTTCGTTAAAAGGCCTTCCGGAGAGACGATGACCAGCACTTTGCCGACCGAAGAAATAATATACAGGTCGCGTGTGACAGGATGAATGGATATCCCTGAGGGTTCGAATGAATGCACTGCCCCCGCTTTGGTATAAAACCTGACCAGCTTTTCAATTACATTTGAATAGGTTCCTCTTGATATTTTCTGGACTTCATTTACATCAACCATCACGTAAGGCGTGTCGGACAACGTTTTGGTTACAGGATCAAAACTGTAAACGGCTTTCTTGTTTTCAAAATCCTGATCCTTTTTAGTCACTTCGGGTTTTCCTTTACATGCAATGAGCAGCAGTTTTTTTTGATCATCATAACAAAGACCTTCCGTATTGTTTTTTCCCGACAATGGCGTGTTCAGGTTATTTTCCCTGACATTTCCATCAATCAATCCTGAAAGTTGTACGAGGTTGCCATCGCTTCTCAAAACATAGCCGGTATCACCGATGATTTTCAGGTCTTCATAATCCCCTTTTTTTGCAAAAGTGATTTTTTTTATAATGGTGTTTTTTTCAATGTCGTAGAAAAAAATTGAACCTATTTCATCCTGTATCAATGCAACTTCCGTTTCAGAAATAAAACTCAGACCAGAAACTTCGGATAACATTTTATCGAGATGAATTTCCCTGTCCGGTTTGGCGAGGTTGTATGGGAACTCAATCTTTTCTTTTATTTTTTTGCATTGAGGATTCATTAAAACTCCAATGAGCAAGAGCATTCCTCCCATGGAATAAAATTTCCGGCGGGGTTTATAAGCATACGATATATAGCTGGCAATTGATTTCATGTTAATTATATCGTCCTTTCCGTTGTTTGTCTTCCAGGTAAATCAATACAAATGCTTTTTGCTCAGTATGAAAAGCATTGTTGCTAACGCTATTGTTGCGGAAACTGTCGTCGTACTGGATAGTTTGTTCGAATCCAACCTTGATATTCCTATAGACTGTGAAATAAATCTTTGGCTTCATGATGGCGAGAAAATTTTTTCCCGGAATTCCTTCGTAGGCCTTGAGATAATAGTAATACCCGGCGAATGAAAGCGTGGTATATTCGGCGACATTTAAAGTGACTTCAATTTTAGATTCGCCGCCCCAGCCGAAATTATAATCGCGGCTTTCGGTTTCCGGGTCAACACCCATCTCACGATTTTTACCTGCAAGCGGAACAAGTCCTAAATGGAAACTGGTGTAGAGTTGATTCCTTAATCCCAAAGCATCGAAGGAAAGTCTCGTAATGACACCAGGTCCAATTCCAAGTGCTCCCATTTCGAAAGAATAGTTGTCCCAGTAATCATAATGCTGGAAAAATCCCAACAACATGCCGACATCACCTTTACCTTTATTCTTTCCTGCAAGCAAACCATAGCCGCCTACGTTGTCAATTATCTTCCTGCCATAGCCGAAGGACAGGTCAACGCGGAGGCGGAAAAAATCAAATGGCTTCCGCGTCCTGTTTTCAAATGCATTGCCATAATCCAGCTGCAGGCTCAACGCTGGATTCGGAGATCCTTTTCCATTTTCTGAATTGTCGTACAGGTTGCGCTGCTGAATGCCAGCCAGGAAAGAAATATTCAATGGTTCTTCCTGGTACACTTCCTTATTGGTTACGCGGAATGCTTTTCCGTCGAGCAGCCGGTTGATTCCGCGTACCGGATTTACTATGCCTGCAGTGATCTCGCGGACCACCCTGTGCATCCCGCGTGTGCGGTCGTCAAGAATATTGGAGCTGATCCTGTAAAGCACTTCCCCGAGAAATGCACCGCTCACAGGCGTATTTATAATATCGTTGTATGAAGGCCTTGTGTTCTCCCCGAAATATTCCCACACAATACTTCCGAAAATTGAGAGCCCGAAAGAAGTAATAAAATCATGTCCCAATGATCGCCCCGCATTGTAAGACAAAGCACCGGAATAAGGATGCCCGATAAAATTGATTCCGAATTTGTCGGCATCCCATTCCCATCCTTTGGAAATATTTGTTTTCCAGGTTTCAGGTCCGATGCGTGCATAATCGGCCTGCAACATATAACGGTCAATGGCCCAGGTTGCGCCACATATTCCAACAACTTCTGCAGCAGGAATCCAAATCGGAGATTTTTTATTGTAAGCTGTATCGTCATTCAGCAGGTCTCCATACCTGTTTAAGGTTGTAGTGTCAATAGGAATTCCCTGCTTCGGAACATTTGCAGTTGAATCAGAAAAAGTTTCATTCTTTTTTTCTTTGATCTCTTTCAATTGCTCTTTTGGATCGCCCTGGCCGGGAACGATCGTATCCGGCTTTACATCAGGCACCTGTCCGTAAGCGATTACATGGATTGTCAAGAAAAAAAACAACAGCGGAATTTTATTCATCATTTTGAACCAGTTCATTTTTTGCAACATCTGCCTGCTTTAAAGCATCCAAAGCCCTGGCTGTTTTTTTTGATTTGTATTCCTTGTTGCTGGTGGTTGATTGGGTGTTTGTAGAATAAAATCCGAGAAAATTTTTTTTCAATGCGGGAGTTAGCTGCTTGAAATCTTTTCTCTTATGTTTCCGGAGAAGAGTGTAGTAGCACTTGTCTGCCAGGGCATATTCATTCCGCACAGTTTTTTTTCCAGTATCAAAGTTTATATTCTCGGGTTTTACTGTTTCATGTTTCATACGATCCAACATTACAGAGTAGTTGTTCAGGATTGCTTTAAAACTATCATCGAATATTTTTTCTGCTTTTTCAGATGGCTCTTTGAATTTCAATCCGGCGAATGGCCCTACTTTGGGAATAATTCCCATGATGAATGACAGCACTGAAGATTTAATCTTGGGATGTCCGAATTCTTCTCGGTATTTCTTCCTGTCATATTTTTTCGTGTACGATGATTTAGTAGCCAGCGGATTAATTTTCGTAATCATGCCACTGCGTACTTTCCATGCATCTTTTGTTAACTCAGGCATGAGCTGTTTCACGGTGAAACGAAATGTCTCAACGGCAACAGGAAGGCTTTTGAAAACCTCTTTAATTTCAAAGCCGTAGGTTTTCAGGAATGCGCGCTCCAGCAACGGTTCGCTGATCTTGAATCCAATAAAGTCATGCTGGTCCTTTGTGGCGTAATTCCCTTTTACGGTTTGCATGACATCAAATCCGAATTCGACCTTGATATGCTTTGTCCTATCTTCTTCATAGGTAATCGTATCCCCGTGTTTTTTTCTTTCATCCGGGTAAAGGATGGGCAATGCTAAGTTGGTACCCAATCCATGCCCGTACTTGTCAGCATGATAATGGCAAAGAAGCCCGAGAGCGAATGCATATTCATTTACATCCTTTGCTTCACTCAGCGCTGCATGAATGAAGTCTCCTGACCTCACATAATGAAGGAGGTTTGTAAATAAAACCGACCCAAACGGATAATAACCTATATCGGGCATAATTGACCCGCCATACAGGTATGCATGGGCGTTTTTCAAATCATCCTCCGTTACTTTGGGATACTTGAATTTCAACAAGGGCTTGAGAGATTTCTCCCAACTTGCATCAATAATCGCTTCATGCGAAAGCAATGAAAATGCCTCCGTGGAAGAGAAAGAAAAAATTAACGCTGTAAACAATACAATAAATTTTTTCACCAATTGGACTAAAAAAAATAGCGTGCCACGAAAAATTATCCCACTTTGGGCATAATCTTTTATTGCAATTTGAGCCGAATCACCATGAGAGCATTTTCACTCAGTTTTTTATTCTTATTATTTTATAGTGTAAATGCCCTCAGCCAGGGGGAAGAAAAGCCTACTTTTCGTTTATTCCTAGTTGGGGATGCAGGTGACGATGACAGCACAGAAGCAACACTTGCAGATTTGGGTGAAGAATTAAAAGAAGATGACAACAGTGCCGTCATATTTCTCGGCGACAATTGTTACAGGAATGCCATGTATGGATTGCTGCCAATGAATGTAAAAGGGTTTGACGGGAGCAAAATTGCAAAGCAGAGAATGATGTCGCAGTTGAATATTCTAAAAGGATATAAAGGCAGCGCATATTTCATTCCCGGAAATCATGACTGGTGGAATTATACCAACCTGCGTCTTGGCAAGAAAGCCTTGTTGAAGGAGGAAATATTTGTGGAAAGCATATTGAAAAATTCTTCGCTTCGCAACAAAGAAAATACGTTTATACCTGACAATGGTGAGCCCGGACCGGTGGTAAGAGAATTCAACGACAATAAAACGCGTGTCATATTTATTGATACTTACCGGTTGATTCTCGAAGAAGGCGGCGGCAGACCTGACACCGGATTCCTCGGCGTTTTTTACAGGAATGTAAAACGTGCATTGATGGAAGGATCGGCTAAGAAGCAGAAAATCGTCGTGGTGGCGCATCATCCCATTCACGCAAAAGGGAAGCACTCAGTTCCGCTTGCTGCATGGGAATCGCTTGTGAGAAGGGTAGCAGATGCCAACACCAATTATCCGCCTTACAACAGAATGGCTACACATCTCGACAGCCTGTTAAAAGAACAGCATCATCCTGATATTTTTTATGTTGCAGGACATGAACATTCTCTCGAATATTTTTTCAACGACAGTTTGCATTACCTCGTAAGCGGCGCAGGCAGCAAGGTGGACAACGTTGATTACAAAGAAACTGTGAACGAGAATGAATATTTTATCTGGAATGAAGAAGGATTTTTTGAGATCCAGTTTTTCGGAAAGTTCGAACGTGTGCTCATGTACCACAGGAAAAACCTGAAGGACAAGATTGAAGTGCATTGTGTTGCCGGATGCAAATGACGCTTCGAAAAATAATATAATTAGGGATTACCCCTTCTAATAACGAATTGGATCCAACGAATATGCGAATTACGAATTTAAGGATTGCTATTCGTAATTCGGATTTTCGTACCGCCGAAGGCGAATTCGTTATTCGACGGGGTAATATCCTAAGGATGATTTACTAGAATTTGTATGCGAAATAGATTCCCTTTGTGTCGCCATTAAAGTAAGGCAACAAACTCATATTGGGTTTATTCAGATCTTTATTCTTATGAAAATGCGGTACAAGAATTCCGCTCAGTGTGCCTAATGTAACTCCTGTCAATAGGTCTGTTGGAAAATGCTTTCCTGCTTTATGCCTCAGGTAAACGGTGGCGCCTGTACCAGCAATTGCAACACTATACAGTACCCATTTGAATGCTTTATCCGGATTGTAGTCCCCGTAAACTTTGGCGGTAAAAAATAAACCTGTCGCAACGAGTGCAGGATGGCCTGCTAAAAATGCATCTTTATAATTTCCGCTCAACCTGCTTTCCACTGGAATATTTGTGTCATATGTTTCAGGACGATACCGGTCCACGAAGTAAACCGTTCCGGTGTAAAACATGCCCGTGATTGACATTGCTTCAAGATACAGGAAAGAGATTTTTAAAGCGTCCTTCCTCATTTTTTTGTCCAGGAATAAAAATAAAGGAACAGGGATGGATCCATAGAAAAAATAATCACTGGTAGCATCTGCATTTTCATCCGACATACCTGCAGCCCAACGGTCAATTTTTGGAATATCATTTTTATCCAGAGCCATAATCTGTTCCGGAGTTGATGGCGTCTTGCTGTAAATATGTGAAAATGCAAATGCTGACCAGCCTGCGGCTACAGCGGTGATTGGAATATCTGCCCATAAGTTGAAGCAATACATCGAAGGTTTTTTCGATTTAGTGTCTGACTTTACTGAATCAGCAGGAACCTGGGTAATTGTCGTATTCTTTTGTGTAGAATCTGCAGGCATTACCACCTCTTGAGCCCTGGAATTAATAAAGATTCCGGTGAGCATCACAATCAACAAAAGCTTTTTCATAGAAATTTTTTGGTTTGTCCTGAAAGATTAAAAGTCATGCCACTTCAGAAAAACCAAAAGGAATCAATTTTTGTAGCAGACAATAGATTTTTAGAAATGATGAAAATTCTTCTGATCCGCCATTTGAAAGTGATTGCAAAAAGGCCGGCCTTCCTGACTGCCAAGCAGTTTGATGAAGACAGGATTCTTTATGACCAGGCGGAAATAGAAGCCACGCAGTTTAAAATTAAAACGGAAGATTATCCCGTATGCTATGTCAGCTCTGTAAAGCGCGCAGTGGAAACGGCAAAGCTCATCTATGAAGGAAAATATATTATCAGCGACGATTTAATTGAAGTAAGAAATGCAGGCGTCTTTCTGAAAATGACAAGCCTTCCTGCATTTTTCCGGAGTATCATCGGACGAATCGCCTGGTATTTTAATTACAGCAAAATGCCTGAAACGCGGTTTCAAAGTGAGGCCCGGGCTAAAAAATTTATTATGGAAATGATCTCCGTGGAGAATAAAAACACGCTGGTGATCACACACGGTTTTTATATGCATTGCCTGAAAAGAGAATTGAGGAAGCACGGGTTTCGCGGCGAAGTATCACTCTTTCCCAAAAATGGTCATCCATATGTATTTGAGAAATAATTGCCCTTTGAAAAAAATTACAATTCTCCAATCATGGTGTGAACTGCTTCCAGGGTGTTGTCATCCTTGATAATATATTGTTCTGCGCCATGAAGTATTGTTTGCATCGCAGTCCCATAACCTTCCTCCTTGGCAAGAACAATAATGTGCACATCAGGATAATCTTTTCTTATGATGTCAAGTAAGTGCATATCGGTTGCTTTATCCTTCTGTGTATTGTTAAGGTGATTGTCAAGTACAATAATTTCAGGTTTCTCTATAATGGCACCCAGGCAGTCGGCACAGTTATTAAAAGTATGCACTTCATGCCCTGCTTTTTCAATGAGGTGTGATTTTAGTTGACTGGCGAACAATGAATCTTCCTCAACGATAAATATTTTTTTGGGCTTGATTAATTCCATGAGGAATGATTTAGTTCGATTGAGTAGTAATTCCGAAAAAAACAAGTAGCACCGGCAAGGTTACAAAAGCAAATGTGAATACTTTTTCAAAATCAATTCTGCTTTTTGTTACAAGATTATCCGGACAAAGATTGCAGGATTCCATTCTGATAACCTTATTTACATTCGAATAAGTTACTTCAAGTTGCACATATTTACCGGTAGATTTTTTTCCATTGGTAGGTTTTGTGGCAATCGCCAAAGTTCGTCTGTCAACTACCCTGTATACATATATGAGAGTCGAGCTTGTATCCGTCAATCCTTTGAGATCATACGGTTTGATGCCCAGCGATTCTTCCACTTCATTTTTAGTCATGCCCAAATGAAGAGACATTACCTGGTCAAGGGTTGTGTACTTGGGAGATTGTACAATACATGATGTAAATAGAAAAACAGGCAGCAGAGATATTATTAGCTTTTTTCTCACAATACAAAAAGCTAAAAAAATATGCCACGTTTATAATCCCTTTGGAATGGCCTCGATTAATTTCCTGGTGTAAGCAGATTTAGGGTTGATATAAACTTCCCCTGACAAACCCATCTCTTCAATTTTTCCCTGGTTCATTACGATCATCCGGTCGCTCATGAATTTGACGACAGAAAGATCGTGTGAAATAAAAATGCAGGTGAAATTAAAATCGCGCTTCAATTCATTCAGCAGGTTTAGCACTTGTGCCTGCACAGAAACATCGAGTGCCGAAACCGGCTCATCGCAAATCACAAACTCCGGTTGCAACCCTATGGAGCGGGCAATGCAAACACGCTGCCTTTGACCGACACTCAGCTGGTGAGGATAGCGGCTAAAATAATTTTCTCCCAAACCGATGCGATTCAGCAATTCAATTGTTTTTGATTTGCGTTCCGATTTGTCTGCATAAATCTTATGCGCTTGCATGGGCTCTGTGATTGCATCTCCAATCGTCATGCGCGGGTTCAGCGAAGAATAAGGATCCTGGAAAATAAACTGGATGTGCCTTCGCATCTTCCTGAGATTGTTTCCATGCAATGCTGAAAGATCCTGGTCTTTAAATACAACCTGGCCCGATGTCGGTTTTGTTAGTTTGATGATTGTGCGCCCGAGCGTTGTTTTTCCGCAACCGCTTTCACCAACGAGTCCGAGCGTTTCTCCGGGGAAAACATCGAAGGAAACATCATCCACCGCTTTTACA
>Ga0190274_10000345_pt1 | contig 28957 bp, 22 predicted proteins | sample Popmic531T_FD_133002 | JGI IMG/M metagenome (GOLD analysis project Ga0190274, IMG submission 133002) | Populus adjacent soil microbial communities from riparian zone of Yellowstone River, Montana, USA - 531 T | ecosystem: Environmental > Terrestrial > Soil > Riparian zone | place: USA: Montana... | reverse complement strand
GCCGAGATCCGCGAGATCCTCGGTCGCCGGCCGACCAGCTCCGAGCTCGCGATGTACTCCGTGATGTGGAGCGAGCACTGCTCCTACAAGAGCTCCAAGGTGCACCTCAAGCAGTTCTCCGAGCTCCCGCAGACGACGCCCGTCGGCAACATGCTCGCCGGCATCGGCGAGAACGCCGGTGTGCTCGACATCGGCCAGGGCTACGCGGTCACGTTCAAGGTCGAGTCGCACAACCACCCGTCGTACGTCGAGCCCTACCAGGGCGCCGCGACCGGTGTCGGCGGCATCGTCCGCGACATCCTGGCGATGGGCGCGCGCCCGGTCGCGGTGATGGACCCGCTGCGCTTCGGCCCGCTCGACGCCGACGACACGCACCGGGTGCTGCCCGGGATCGTCGCGGGCGTCGGCGGCTACGGCAACATGCTCGGCCTGCCCAACATCGGCGGCGAGGCGGTCTTCGACGCGTCGTACGCCGGCAACCCGCTGGTCAACGCGCTCTGCGTCGGCGTGCTGCGGCACGAGGACCTGCACCTGGCCAAGGCGTCCGGCGTCGGCAACCAGGTGATCCTGTACGGCGCGCGCACCGGCGGCGACGGCATCGGCGGCGTCTCGGTCCTGGCGTCGGAGACGTTCGACGCGGACGGCCCGGCCAAGCGGCCGAGCGTGCAGGTCGGCGACCCCTTCATGGAGAAGCTGCTCATCGAGTGCACGCTCGAGATCTTCGCGGCCGAGCTGGTCGCGGGCATCCAGGACCTCGGCGGCGCCGGGCTCTCGTGCGCGACCTCCGAGCTCGCGTCCGCCGGCGACGGCGGCATGCACGTCGAGCTCGATCGGGTCCCGCTGCGTGACTCCACGCTCGCGCCCGAAGAGATCCTGATGAGCGAGTCGCAGGAGCGGATGATGGCGGTCGTCGAGCCCGGCGACGTCGCCGCGTTCATGGCGATCTGCGCGAAGTGGGACGTCGAGGCGGTCGTCATCGGCGAGGTCACCGGCACTGGCCGGCTGCAGATCGACTGGCACGGCGAACGCGTCGTCGACGTACCGCCGCGCTCGGTCGCCCACGACGGCCCGACGTACCACCGGCCGTTCGCGCGCCCGGACTGGCAGGACGACCTCCAGGCCGACGCAGCCGAGGCGCTCGCCCGCCCGGCGACCGGCGCCGAGCTGCGCTCGACGCTGCTGACCCTGGTGGCCTCGCCCAACCTCTGCGACAAGTCCTGGATCACCGACCAGTACGACCGCTACGTGCGCGGCAACACGGTGCTCGCGCAGCCCAGCGACAGCGGGATGATCCGGGTCGACGAGGAGACCAACCTCGGCGTCGCGGTCTCGACCGACTGCAACGGCCGGTTCGCGAAGCTCGACCCGTACGCCGGCGCGCAGCTCGCCCTGGTCGAGAGCTACCGCAACGTGGCGACCGGCGGCGCCGTACCTCTCGCGGTCTCCGACTGCCTCAACTTCGGCTCGCCCGAGGACCCGGCGGTGATGTGGCAGTTCGCCGAGGCGTGCCGCGGCCTCAAGGACGCCTGCCTCGAGCTCGGCATCCCGGTCACCGGCGGCAACGTCAGCCTCTACAACCAGACCGCGGAGACCGCGATCCTGCCGACCCCGGTCGTCGCGGTGCTCGGCGTGATCGAGGACGTCACCCGTCGTACGCCGTCCGCCTGGGCGGCCGCGGGTGAGCGGGTCTTCCTGCTCGGCGAGACCCGCGAGGAGCTGTCCGGCTCCGAGTGGGCGCACGTGGTGCACGGCCACCTCGGCGGCCTGCCGCCGACGGTCGACCTGTCGGCGGAGCGCTCGCTCGCCGAGCTGCTGCACGCCGGCGTCGGCCTGCTGACCTCCGCCCACGACCTCTCCGACGGCGGCCTGGCTCAGGCGCTCGCCGAGGGCTCGCTGCGACACGACGTCGGCGTCACGGTCTCGGTGTCCTCCGATGCTTTCGTCTCGCTGTTCAGCGAGTCGACCGCGCGGGTCCTGGTGACCGTGGCCGACGGCGACGCCGAGCGCCTCGTGGAGCTCGCCGGGTCGCACGGCGTCACGATCGCGCCCCTCGGCGTCACCGGCGGCGACGTGCTCGGCGTCGACGGGCAGTTCGAGATCCCGCTCGACGAACTGCGGTCCGCCTGGACCGCGACCTTGCCGGCTGCGCTGGGCTGAGCGTGGTGGCGGTTTCACCGGTGCACCGGTGAAACCGTCACTTCTCAGGCAACGCAACGCCTGAGAAGTGACAGGGTTGCCTGAGGAGTGCGACGGGTGGGGCAGTCGATACCGCGCGCGGCGCCGAACCACCCCCGTGCGACGCCGTACCCTCCTGATGCTGCCCGCGCTCGGCGGGCTCGCCGCCCTGACCGGCTGTCGTGACGAGGAGGTGCGCCGGATGACCCGCACGGTCGCGTACGGCGACGACCCCGCGCAGTACGGCGAGCTCACCCTCCCCGACGGTGACCCGCGCGGCGTCGCCATCCTCGTGCACGGCGGTTTCTGGAAGCCCGAGTACGGCATCGAGTACGCGACGCCGCTGGTCCCGAGCCTCGTCGACGAAGGCTGGGCGACCTGGGCGATCGAGTACCGCCGCGGCACCGGCGCGGACGACACCCTCGCCGACGTCCGCGCCGCGATCGACGCCTGCCCGGTGGACGCCGAGGTCGTCGTCGGGATCGGTCACTCCGCGGGCGGCCACCTGGTCACCTGGGCGGCCGGCCACGGCGGCCTCACCGACGTCGTCTCCCAGGCGGGCGTGCTCGACCTGACCGCGGCGTACGACGAGGGGCTGGGCGGCGGGGCCGTCGAGTCGTTCCTCGGACACCCGCCCGGGCCCACCGATAAGGAAGCCGACCCGATCCAGCAGCTGCCGCTCGACGTGCCCGTCTGGTGCGTCCACGGCACCGGCGACGACACCGTCCCGATCGAGCAGTCGCGGTCGTACGTCGCCGCCGCGCGCAAGGCCGGCGGGACGGCCGAGCTGGTCGAGGTCGAGGGTGACCACTTCGTGGTCATCGACCCCGACTCCGGCGCGTGGGCGGCGACCCTCACCTACCTGCGGCGGCTCAGCGGCGGGCCAGCCGCGGCACGATGATCGCTGCGGCGACCAGATGAGTGAGGACCAGGCCGAGCTTGTCGCCGGCCGTGTCGCCGAAGGCGAGCGACGGGACGCAGGAGAGTGCGGTCAGGGCGATGGTGGCCCGCAGGAACGCCGTACGCCCCAGGTGGCGGGCCAGGACGATGCCGATGACGCCGCCGAGCGTGACCATCTGGGCGAAGGCGAGGGCCGGGACCGACTCACCGTCGACGTCCAGGCCGACGCCGGCCGCCTGCAGGGCCATGGCGAGGACGGTGGTGGCGACGGCTGCCGCGGCGACGGTGACCACGCCGCGACCCCAGGAGACGCGCGTGCTGGTCGCGGACGGTGCGGTGCTGGCGGTGATCGTGCTCATGTCGACTCCTCGGTGTGGGGAGCGGCTCGATGCCGCCCCGTCACCCTGTCCACGAACGGCGTGGCGTGGAATCGACAGGTGAGCTACGACCGTCCGACGTGCTCGGCCAGGCGTACGGCGGCGTGCAGCACCAGGTCGGTCATCTCCGGGTCGGCGACGGCCTCCTCGGGGGCGCGGCCGAAGGTGAGTGCGGCGGGCTGGGTCAGCCAGGCCCACGCGCGCCAGGGATCCATCCCGGCGGAGAGCAGCGGCTCCAGCAGCGGCGCTACGTCGGGTCGGATCTCGCCCTCGTCGGTCAGCTGGAACGCCGGCACCACGACACTGCCCTCGACCGGTACGACGACCAGCCGGTGGGTCTGCTGGGCCTTGTGCACGGAGTAGCGGGTCGCGTCGACCGACGCCCCGCGCACCTCCGCCAGCGTCTCGTAGGTGAACCACCGCGTCTCGAGCAGCGCCGCCCGCAGCCGGGCCTGCCGGGCGATCAGGACCAGGCCGACCGGTACGGCGTGCTCGGGCTCGCTGCCCTCGCTGCGCAGCAGCCGGTCGAGCTCGTCGACCCGCTCGGGCTCGGTCCAGACGGCCCGGCCCTCCGGGTCGCGGGTGAAGGTCGGCAGGCCGGCCTCGGCGAGGTGTTCCGCGAGGCCGAGGCTCTCGAGCCAGGTCGCGAGGCGTTCGCCGGTGCTGTCGGTCACCCGCAAACCCTAGTCATCAGGTGCGGACGTGCATCCGCTCGCCCTGCGGGCCGAAGAGCGCGAGCAGCTCGACCGGGTGCGGGCCCGGGTTGCCGAGCCAGTGCGGCGTACGGGTGTCGAACTCGACCACCTCGCCGGCCTTGAGGACCAGGTCCTGGTCGCCGAGCACCAACCGGAGCCGGCCCGACAGGATGTAGAGCCACTCGTAGCCCTCGTGGGTGGCGAGGGTCGACGGGAGCTGCTCGTCCTTCGGGAAGATCACCTTGAACGCCTGCAGCCCGCCCGGTCGCCGGGTCAGTGGGATATAGGTGCGGCCGTGCCGGACGATCGGCTTGGCCCGCACCCGCGGGTCGCCGGTCTCGGGTGCGTCAACCAGCTCGTCGAGCGGCATCTGGTGTGCCCGGGCCAGCGGCAGCAACAGCTCGAGGGTCGGCTTGCGCTGGCCGGACTCGAGGCGCGAGAGCGTGCTGACGGAGATGCCGGTCGACTCGGCCAGCTCGGCCAGGGTCGCGCCGCGTTCGAGCCGGGCGGCACGCAGCCGCGGGCCGACCGCCTCCAGGACGTCCTCGAAGTCGTTCATGGGCACAGTTTGCCATTCCGGCAACGAAGTTTGTCAATACGGCGAAGCGGTCCGCACACTCGGGGACATGCAGACAACAGACAAGTACGACGTGGTCGTCGTCGGCGGCGGAGCCGCCGGCCTGAGCGGAGCGCTGGCGCTGGGCCGCGCTCGCCGTACCGTCCTGGTGGTGGACGCGGGCGACCCCCGCAACGCCCCGGCCGGTCACGTGCACAACTACCTCGGCCGAGAGGGCACCCCTCCGGCCGAGCTGCTGGAGATCGGCCGCGCCGAGGTGGCGGCGTACGGCGTGGAGGTGCGGCGCGGTCGCGTCACCACGGCGACCCGCGCCGGCACCGGCACCGGCTTCGAGCTCACCCTCGACGACGGCAGCACCGTGAGCGCCCGCCGGCTGCTGGTCACGACCGGCCTCACCGATGTGCTGCCCGACATCCCCGGCCTGGCCGAGCGGTTCGGGCGCGACGTCCTGCACTGCCCCTACTGCCACGGGTTCGAGGTCCGCGACCAGGCGATCGGCATCGTCGCGAGCAACGCGTTCGCCGTGCACGGGGCCCAGCTCTGGGGCCAGTGGAGCGCCGACGTCACGCTCTTCCTCAACGACAGCCTCGTGCTCTCGGACGAGGATGCCGAGAAGCTCGCGGCCCGCGGTGTCACCGTGGTCGAGGGAGCGGTCGCCGAGGTCGTCGTGCAGGACGACCGGCTGGTCGGCGTACGCCTGCAGGACGGTGCCGTCGTGCCGCGGCAGGCGCTGGTCGCCGGCCCTCGGTTCGTCGCCAACTCCGAGCTGCTCACCTCGCTCGGCCTCGAGCCGCAGGCGATGGAGATGAACGGCGCAGTCTTCGGGTACGCCGTGCCGGCCGACCCCAATGGGGGCACCGCGGTGCCCGGCGTGTGGGTCGCGGGCAACGTGACCGACCTGCGCGCGCAGGTCATCTCGGCCGCCGCCGGCGGCCTCAACGCGGGTGCCATGATCAACATGGACCTGATCCAGGAGGAGACCGCCGCGGCGGTCGAGGAGTACCGGAAGGTGTCGGCATGACCCACGACCACGACCACGACCATGGCCACGACCACGGCCAGCACAACGGCCACGGCGAGATCACCCGCGAGCACTTCGAGCAGTCGTCCTGGGACGAGCGGTACGGCGGCGACGGGCGCACCTGGAGCGGTCGGCCCAACGCCGTACTCGTCGCCGAGGCGAGCGACCTGAAGCCCGGCCGGGCCGTGGACCTCGGCTGCGGCGAGGGTGGTGACGCGATCTGGCTGGCCGAGCAGGGCTGGCAGGTCACGGCGGTCGACTTCTCGGAGGCCGGGCTGCGGAAGGCTGCCGAGCACGCCGTCGAACGCGGCGTCGCCGACCGGATCGAGTTCCGCCAGGCCGACCTGCGCACCTGGACGCCGGAGGGTGAGGAGTGGGACCTGGTGAGCTCCTGCTTCCTGCACCTGCTCGACCACGGGATGGTCGACGCCACCCGGCAGATGGCGGCGGCGGTCGCTCCCGGCGGCACGCTGCTGGTGGCCGGCCACCACCCCGACGACGAGCACACCGGGCTGCGCTGGTCGATGCCGGGCGTGATGTTCACGGCCGACGAGCTGGCGCCGGCGGTCGACGCGGAGCGGTTCGCCGTACGGGCGGAGGCGCCGACGCGGACCGAGACCCGCAACGGCGAGACCCACACCGTCACGGACGCGGTGCTGGTAGCGGTCAGGAACTGACCGCAATCGGGCCTACGCTGGTGGCATGTCCACCAGCGCCCGGATGCTGCGGCTGCTCTCGCTGCTGCAGACCCACCGCTACTGGCCCGGCTCCGAGCTCTCCGGCCGGCTCGAGGTCAGCCCGCGGACGCTGCGCCGCGACATCGACCGGCTGCGCGAGCTCGGGTACGACGTGGACGCGGTCCGGGGGGTGGCCGGCGGCTACCAGCTCCGTGCCGGCGCCGCACTGCCGCCGCTGCTCCTCGAGGACGAGGAGGCGGTCGCGATCGCGGTCGGGCTGCACACCGTCGCCTCGGGTGCGGTCGCCGGGATGGAGGAGACGGCGCTCCAGGCGCTCACCAAGGTGAGCACGCTGATGCCGCCGCGGCTGCGCCGGCGGATGGATGCCCTGCGGTCGCAGACCGACGGGGTGCCGTGGGGTGGCGGCCCGGTGATCGACGCGGCGGTGCTCACCGTGCTCGCCCAGGCCAGCCGGGACGACGAGCTGCTCTCCTTCGACTATCGAGCGAGGGACCGGGAGCCCACGCACCGCCGGGTCGAGCCGCACCGGCTGGTCTCGCTCGGCCGGCGCTGGTACCTCGTCGCCTACGACCGGGACCGCCAGGACTGGCGCTCCTTCCGGGTCGACCGGATCTCCGCGCCGGAGATCGCCGGCCCCCGGTTCCGGCCGCGTGAGCTGCCGGCCGAGGACGCGCCGGCGTTCGTGCGGGCCGGCATCAAGTCGGTCGGCCAGCGCTACGTCGTACGCGTCCTGCTGAGCGCCGACGCGGCCACCGTCGAGGCGTACGTCGGTCGCTGGGCCACCATCGAGGCCGAGGGGTCGGGCTGTTGGATGACCATGCACACCGACTCCCTCGACTGGCCGCTGATGGTGCTGGCCCACCTCGACAGCGAGTTCACGATCGAGAGCCCGCCGGAGCTGGTCGACCTGGTGGCCGGCGCCGCGGAGCGGTTCGGCCGCGCGGCGCCGCGTCGCTTGTAACGCGGTGTTACGGGATCTGGTGACCCGTTGTGACGGGTTCCTAGTCCCCACAACACCGCGTTACAAGGGCGCTCAGCCCTCGAACGCGGCGAGCTGGGCCACCTCGTCGGTGACCTGCTGGGTCGTGCTGACCACACCCCGGATGGCGAGGCGGGCGGAGTCGGCGGCGGTCAGCTGCACCGTGGCGGCGGTGGAGATCGTGGACTGGGCGGTGCTGACCTCGGCGAAGACCGACCCGATCTGCTCGGCGTTGACCAGGACATCCCGGGTGCCGGCGCGGACCTCCGCGACAACGCCCTCGATCAGCTCGGTGGCGCGGGCGGTCTCGGTGGCGAGCCCCTTGACCTCGCCGGCGACGACCGCGAACCCGCGACCGGCCTCGCCGGCTCGCGCGGCCTCGATCGTCGCGTTCAGGGCGAGCAGGTTGGTCTGCGCGGCGATGGCGGTGATGGTGCGGGCGATGTCGGCGATCTGGGCGGCCGACTCCTCGAGCCGGCGCATCACCACGTTGGAGGCGGCGACGCTCGCGGCAGCGGCGTCGACCGAGGCGGCCGCCCCGGTGGCGGCGGCGTCGATCTCGGCCGCGGCGGCGACGAGGTCGCCCATGACGGTCTCGGACTCGGTCACGCCCGCCTGCAGGGTCTCGCCGGCGGCGTGCAGCCCGACCAGGCGGCGTTCGAGCTGGGTGGCTCGGTCCTGGCGGGCGGCGAGCTCGGCTCGAGCGAGCTCGGCGACCTTGGCCTGCTCGGCGACCAGCGCCTCCTGGTCGCGCAGCTGCTCGGCCGCGGTCTCGTCCGCGCGCTGCTGCTCGACGCGACGGGCGTCGTCGGCGACCTCGGTGTACTTCCAGGACCAGGCCAGGGCGGCGCACTCACCGAGCAGGAGGGTGGCGTGCAGCAGGGCGAAGACGACCGGGTGCGCCTGCGCGCGTGGGTCGGAGAAGACCATCTCCGGGGCCGCCAGGCCCATCGCGACGTGGTGGAGCGCGACGATCGCGATCGCGAGCAGGAACGGGATCCAGGACTGGTAGAGCGCGACCAGGGCGACGGTGACGAAGAAGTGCAGGTGCAGGTCGGTCATGCCGCCGGAGATGTGGACCAGCAGGCAGGAGCTGAGGATGAGGCCGGTGCTCACGGCGGCGGCCCGCGCGGCCTGGCTCGTGGCGACCCGGCCGATGACCAGCAGCCCGACGATCGCGGCCAGGCCGACGATCGGCACCCAGCCGCAGCCGCAGCCGCCGGGTCCCGACAGCCCGCCCTCCGGGTGCCACCAGAGGGCGAGGCTGCCGAGCAGGGGGAGGTGCATGAGGAGCACGATGCTCAAGGCGTCATGTCGGGTGCGGAACTCGGCCTCGGTGAGGCGGGCGCCCCGAGGCAGCCAGGAGAGAGTGGTCTTCATGGGACATTCATCGGCCGGTCCGAGCCCACTCTGAGGGCTCACCCCGACGCTCAGGCGGGAGCCGCCCAGCGCTCCCAGGAGGCCGGACGCGGCACCGACCGCACGCTCGCGGACAGGGTCGGGATCAGGGCGACGCCGGCGGTCAGTACGCCGAGCACGGCGATCGCCGCTCCACCCCCGAGACCGGCGAGCAGCCCACCGGCGAGGAGCGGCGCGAGCGGCATCGCCGACATCGAGACGAACTGGCTGGTGGCCTGCACCCGGCCGAGCAGCTCCGGAGGGGTGACGGCGACCCGGTAGGAGCCGATGCCGGCGTTGCCCGCCGGGTTGAGGAACATCCCGATGGCCAGCGCGCCGGCGACGACCGCGGGCTGGTTCCACATGGCGAGAGGTACGACGAGGGGCAGGAAGCTCCAGGCGACGGCGATGGTCAGCCGCCCGGTCGCCGTACGCTCGATGATCCAGGGGGCGACCACCGCGCCGACGATGCCGCACAGCCCCGCGGCGGTCTCGACGAGCCCGATCTGGAGGGCCGGGAAGCCGCCCTCGATCAGCCGCAGGACGGCGACGAAGAAGAGCGCGTTGACGGCCAGGTTGGTCAGCGCACCCCACACCGTGAGCACCCGGAAGAACGGACGCGACGCGATGAACCTGATCCCCTCGGCGAGGTCGTGGGCCGGTCGCCGGGGCGTGGTCGTGGTCGGTGCGGACAGGTCGGTGCGGACCCGGCCGAGCAGCAGCCACGACACCGCGAAGCTGACGGCGTCGGCGGCGAACGGCAGCCACCGCGTCACGGCGTACAGCACACCTCCGAGCGGTGCGCCGAGGAGGCCGGCGACGTGCAGGCGGGCCTGGTTCTGGCTCATCGCCGTCGGCAGCTCCTCGTGGGTGACGACGGTGCGGACCGCCGCGAGCTCGGCGGGGGAGAAGAGCCCGGCGGCGGCTCCGGTCAGCAGCGCGACGGCGAGCAGGTGGGGCACGGTCAGGGTGCCGGCGAGGTCGGCGGCGACCAGGGAGGCGTAGAGCAGCACGCCGGTGCCGGCGGAGACCCGCATGATCCGGCGCCGGTCGAAGCGGTCGGCGAGCACGCCCGCGGGCAGCAGGGTGAGCGCCATCCCCAGCAGGTGCGCGGCCTCGGCGCCGGCCGCGACCAGGGTCGACCCGGTGAGCGCGTAGGCGATGAGCGGGAAGACGAACATGCTCACCCGACTGCCGAGCTCGCTGATCGTCTGCCCGGCCCAGAGCACGGTGAAGTCGTGGTTGCGGGCGAGGCTGCGATAGCTGGTCATATCCGCAACATAACGTGCGCAACTAATGTTGCGCAATAGTGCGTGCGCAATTCGGCTAGGCTGGACCGCATGCCGTACCACTCCCAGGGACAGCCGGTCCACGACCCGAAGATCCTGCGCGCGATCGCCCACCCGGTGCGCAACCGGATCCTCACCGAGCTGACCGCGAGCGGGTCGATGCGCGCGGCCGACCTGGCCCGTGAGCTCGACATCCCGGCCAACCAGGCGAGCTTCCACCTGCGCCAGCTGGCGAAGTACGGGCTGGTGGAGGAGGACCCCGACGCCGCCCGGGACAAGCGCGACCGGGTCTGGCGGCCGACGTCGGACCACGGCCTGATGGTCCGGCTCGACGACATCGAGAAGGCGCCGGGGGGCAAGGCCGCCTCCGCCGTCTTCCGGCAGAACGCCGCGAGCTGGGGGCACGCCGTGATCGACGCGGCGTACGGCAGCGCGCGCGATCCCGACACCCTGCGCACCGTCAACGAGAGCGCGATCCGGCTCACCCAGGAGGAGGCCGGGCAGCTCGGGGAGGAGCTGGACGCCGTCATCGCGACGTGGACGGAGCGGACCCGTGGGCGCGACCCCGAGCGCCGTACGTATCTGTGGTTCTCGGTGCTGCAGCCCTACCCCGAGACCATCGAGCGAGGCGACGACTGATGGCGGCCCGCCTCCGGCCCGCCGATCCGGCGGACGTCGCCGCCGCCCTCGCCCGCGTCGCCGCGGACGACGCCGACCGGGCCGATCTGCGGCTGCTCACCAAGCACTTCCTCGCGGTCCTCGAGGACCGGGCGCCCGGTCACTCGGTGGAGGTCCGGGTGCCGCCGTACGCCGCCGTGCAGGTGATCCCCGGCGTCCGGCACACCCGCGGCACCCCGCCCGCGGTCGTCGAGATGGACGCCGCCACCTGGATCGCCCTCGCCTCCGGTGCACTGTCCTGGGCCGGCGCCGAGGAGGCCGGCCGAGTGCGCGCCAGCGGGGAGCGGGCCGACCTGTCGCCGTACCTGCCGTTGGGGTAGGCCCTGACGTTTCCGGGGTTCCGGAGGCGGATCGAGGCCGAAATCGTCAGGGACTACCCCGAGGATTAGGTTGGCTCTCATGAGTGACGACATCCGCGCCAAGGTCCAGTCCGTTCTCCCGAGCGTCCGCAAGGACCTCGAGGACCTGGTCCGGATCCAGTCGGTCAGCGCCGACCCGGAGCGGCTGAGCGAGGTCGAGAAGAGCGCTCAGAAGACCGCCGACCTGTTCGCGGCCGAGGGCGTCGACGTCGAGATCGTGCGTGCGTACGACGGCGCCCCGCCCGCGGTCATCGGGGAGAAGAAGGGCCCGGAGGGCGCGCCGACCGTGCTGCTCTACGCCCACCACGACGTGCAGCCCGAGAACGACCACGCCGACTGGGACTCCGCGCCGTGGGAGCCCACCGAGCGCGACGGCCGGCTCTACGGCCGCGGCGCCGCCGACGACAAGGCCGGCATCATGGCGCACATCGGGGCCCTGCGGGTGTACGGCGACGACCTGCCCGTCACGGTGCGCCTCTTCATCGAGGGTGAGGAGGAGGTCGGCTCCGACACCCTGGTCGAGCTCCTGGGCAAGTACCAGGAGCGCCTGAAGGCGGACGTCATCGTGATCGCCGACTCCGGCAACTGGGACATCGGCGTGCCCGCGCTGACGACCAGCCTTCGCGGACTCGTCCGCGTCGACATCGAGGTCCGCACCCTCACCCACGCCGTGCACTCCGGCATGTGGGGCGGCCTGGTGCCGGACTCCCTGATGACCCTGAGTCGGGTGATCGCGTCCCTGCACGACGACGCGGGCAACGTCGCCGTCGAGGGCCTGCACAGCGGCCCCGCGGCCGACGTCGACTACCCCGAGGCGCGGCTGCGCGCCGAGTCCGGCGGCGCCCCGGGCATCGAGTGGATCGGCAGCGGCTCGACCGTCGAGCGGCTCTGGACCAAGCCCGCGCTGAGCATCACCGGCCTGGACGCCCCCAAGGTCGCCGGCGCGAGCAACACCCTCGTCCCGGCCGCGCGAGCCCGGATCTCGCTGCGGATCGCCCCCGGCGACACGACCGCCAACGCGCTCGAGAAGCTGATCGCCCACCTCGAGGCGAACGTGCCGTGGGGTGCGACGCTCACCCACACCGTCGTCGACACCGGCGAGGCCACCCAGATCGACGCCACCGGACCGGCGTACGACGCGGCGCGGGCGGCGTTCACCGAGGCCTGGGACGGGACCGCGCCGGTCGACATGGGTGTCGGCGGGTCGATCCCGTTCATCGCCGAGTTCCTGGAGGCGTTCCCGGAGGCGAGCGTCCTGGTCACCGGCGTCGAGGACCCGGACACCCGTGCCCACGGCGCCAACGAGGGCCTGCACCTCGCCGAGTTCGAGCGGGTGCTGGTGGCCGAGGCGCTGCTGCTCCGCAACCTCGCCGACTGAGCGTCGCCGACGCGTCAGACGCCCGGCAGCCGGACCCGGAACGTGCTGCCGCTGCCGAGCGTCGACTCGAGCTCGATGCTGCCGCCGTGCCGGTCGACCACCCGGCGCACGATCGCCAGCCCCAGACCGGTGCCCGACCGGTGCATCGCGGCCGGGTCGGCCGAGCGGTAGAAGTCCTCGAACACGTGGGCCTGGTCGGTCGCCGAGATCCCGATCCCGTCGTCGGTGCAGGTCAGCACGGTCCCGTCGCCGGCGAGCTCGAGGGTCACGGCGACGTGGCCCCCATCGGGGGTGTACTTGACGGCGTTGCTGACCAGGTTGGCGACGATGTGCTCGAGCTCGTGCGGGGCACCGACGACCCACACGGGCCCCTCGGGGAGCCGGCCGCTCACCACGATGCCGCGTCGTTCGGCGGGCCCGGTGTTGAGCTCGACGATGTCGGCGACGATCGCAGCGAAGTCGACCTTGCGCGGCGTCTCGAGGTCGCCGCCGGCCGTCCGGTGCAGCATCAGCAGCTCCTCGACCACCCGCGAGAGCCGGGTGCTGCCGCGTTGGATCGCCTCGACCGCCGAGCGGGACCGGTCCGAGAGCCCGGGATCCCCCTCGAGCAGCTCGAGGAACCCGACGATGCTCGTCAACGGCGTCCGCAGCTCGTGGGAGACGGTCGCGACCAGGTGGCTCTTGTAGTCCGCGAGCTCCTGGAGCTCCTGGACCAACCGGTGCTCGCGCTCGAAGTTGCCCGCCGTGGCGAGCGCCAGCCCGAGGTCGCGACCGATGTCGAGCGCCACCTCGGCCTCGCCGGCGCTCCACTCCGCATCGCCGTCCCCGCGGGTCAGCCCGATCCAGCCGAGGCACTCCGCCCCGGCCCCGAGAGGTACGACGAGCAGCGACTCGGCGTCCAGGAAGCCCAGGACGAGCTCGAGCTCGTCGGCGTCCAGGGGCTCGGGAGGCAGTCGGTCCGGCGCGAAGACGCCGACGGTCTGGCGTTCCCACGCGTCCGCGGCGTACCTCGCGAGGAGGTCGGTCAGCGCGGGCGGAGGTGAGTGCGGGTCCGGGTCGTGGACCGGCCGCGGTTCGGTGCCGAACACGTGGGTCCACAGCGCCTGCGCGCGGAAGCCCTCGACGATGGCCGTGCCGCACTGGGTGAGCACGTCGTTGACCGACATGGAGCCGGTGGCGCGGCGCACGATGTCGGCCGCGGCACTCGCGAGCCGGATCTGTTCGGCCAGGCGCTCCCGGTCGAGGATCGCCTCGATCGCGCGGCAGGCCTGGCCGGCGTAGGTGTCCAGGAGGGCGCGCTCGGCACCGTCGGGCACCCGGCCGTCGCGGGGCGCGTCGAACCCGAGCACGGCGCGCAGCGTGCCGTCGCGGTCGTGCATCGACGCCACCAGGATGTCCTCCGGGTGCCACCTGCCGGGCACGCTGTCCCGTGGAGCGTCGGAGGTCCATCCCCACCGGTCGATGTCCAGCTCGTGCCGATCGTGCGGGACGAAGCTGAGGGTGCCCCACACGTCCGCCGACTCGAGCGCGTCGAGGAGGAACGCGGCCGGTGCCAGGCTGTCCAACAGCGCGTCGCGAGCATCGGCGGGGCCGACCACGCAGAGGTGGTGGAGGTAGCCGTCGTCGCGGACGCCGCTGACGCCGATCACCTCGAAGCCGGTCACCTGGGCCAGGGTCTCGATGATCGGGAGCAGCGACTCGCGGGCCTGGTCGTCGGACCACCGCGACCCGCGGACAGGACGCTGCTCCCGGGCGATGTCGGTCATCGGGCAGCCATCGGTCAGTCTCAGGCGGCCGGGAGGTGGACCTGGAACGTGCTGCCCTCGCCGAGCCGGGACTCGATCTCGAGCCGCCCGTCGTGCCGCGCCACGATGCGGCGCACGATCGCGAGGCCCAGGCCGGTGCCCGGCTGCGCGAGCGCGTCCGGGTTGGAGGACCGGAAGAACTCGGTGCCGAGCCGGGCGACGTCCTCCGGGGACATGCCGATCCCGTCGTCGTGGCAGGTCAGTACGACGTCGCCGTCAACGACCTCGAGACGGAGCGTGACGTCGCCCCCCTCCGGGGTGTACTTGACCGCGTTGCTGACCAGGTTGGCGCAGACCCGGTCGAGCTCGTCGGAGTCCCCGAGGGCGAAGACCGGCTCCTCCGGCAGCTCGACGCGGAGGTCGATCCGCTTCTGCCGGACCGACAGCTCGATCAGGTCGATGACGTCCTCGACGACCTGGCGCAGGTCGACCGGGCTGGCGATGATCGGGTTGTCCGGATCGCCGACCTTCGAGAGCAGCAGCAGGTCGTCGATCACCTTCACCATCCGCTGGGCTCCGCGCTCCATGGCGGCGAGCGAGCCCGCCGTCCGCTCCGAGACGTCCGGCGAGGAGCCGAGCATCTCGAGGTGTCCCAGCACGGACGAGAGCGGGTTCTTCAGCTCGTGGGCGACGGTGGCGATCAGCTGTCCCTTGTAGGCGTCCAGCTCCTGGAGCTCCACGACCAGGTGGTGCTCGCGCTCGAACGTGCGCGCGTTGAGGATGGCGCGGCCGAGGTCGTGGCCGATGTCCAGGGCCGTGGTGGCCTCCGCCTCGGTCCAGCCACGGGCTCCGGGCGCGCGGGTCAGCACCAGGTTGCCGAGGCACTCCGGTCCGGCGCCGAGCGGGATGAACAGCAGCGACTCGACCTCGATCGACCGGAGGAAGTCGAGCACGGCTCGGCCCTCCTGCTCGGTGAGCGGGTCGACGGGCCGGTCCGGTGCGATGACCACCGCCTGCTGCTGCTGCCACGCCTGGAACGCGGTGGCCTCCGCGATCCGGATCAGGTCGGCGTCGAGGCTCACCTCGGTGCCGTCGGAGGAGTAGATGTGCCCGGTGTCGGCATCGTCGCGGCCGAAGGTCTGGATCCACATCCCGGCGGCACGGAATCCCTCGATGAGGGCGTCCTGGCAGTCGGCGAAGATGCGGTCGAGGCTGAGCTGGGCACTCGCGCGCCGGACGATCCGGCGCGCCGCCTCGGCCATCCGCACCTGCTCGGCGAGATGCTCGCGCTCCAGGGCGACCACCACGGCTCGACCGGCCTGCTCGGCGTACTGGTTGAGTACGGCGCGCTGCGCCCGGCCGGGCCGCTTGCCGTCGACGGGCAGGTCCATGGCGAGACTGCCGCGGAGCGTCCCGCTGCCGTCGTACAGCGGCGCGATCAGCAGGTCGAGCGGGTGCCAGGCGTCGGGGCCGTCGATGGGCTCGATGTCGGGGACCCAGCCCCAGGTGTCCCCGGCCGAGGCGTCGAGCCGCTCGTGCGGGACGAACCGCAGCAGGCCCCAGTCGTCCGCCTTGGCCAGCTCCTGGAGCAGCCGGTCCACCGGCGCGCGAGTGCCTTCCAGCTCGGCGCGCGCCTGCTCGTTGCCGGCGACCGCCACCGACTCGAGCATGCCGTCCTCGCGGACGACGCTGATCGCCGCGATCCCGAACCCCGCCAGCTGCGTCACGCCCTCGGCGATCAGCTGGAGCGCATCGCGCGACGCAGCGTCCGAGAGGCGCGGGCGCTCGCGGATCGTCTCTGCCGGGGTCTCCCGGGGCATGGTTCCTCGTCTTCTTCGGGTGCTGAAGGTCATGGTATGCGCGCGCCCCGGACTGGGTGGCATGGGCACGACGGCCCTAGACTCGGAGCGTGCCCTTCCAATCCAGCCCCCGCAAGGGTGGCGACGGCAGGCTGACCGCGGCGCTCGATCCGCACGACCAGGGTCCCCAGGACGCCTGTGGCGTGTTCGGGGTCTGGGCTCCGGGTGAGGACGTCGCCAAGCTGACGTACTTCGGGCTCTACGCCCTCCAGCACCGCGGCCAGGAGTCGGCGGGCATCGCCGTCAGCAACGGCCGCCAGATCCTGGTCTACAAGGACATGGGTCTGGTCTCGCAGGTCTTCGACGAGACCACGCTGGCCTCGCTCAAGGGGCACCTCGCGATCGGCCACAGTCGCTACTCGACGACCGGCGCGAGCACCTGGCAGAACGCGCAGCCGACCTTCCGCCCGACCGCCGACGGCTCCATCGCCCTCGGCCACAACGGCAACCTGATCAACACCGCCGACCTCGCGCAGATGGTCGTGGAGCTCCCCGGTCCCGACGACGAGCTCGAGCTGCACACGCGCCCGCAGGAGACGTCGACCAACGACACCAGCCTGGTCACCGCCCTGCTCGCGCACCACCCCGACACCTCGCTCGAGCAGCGGGCCCTCGAGGTGCTGCCGCTGCTCCAGGGTGCGTTCTGCTTCGTCTGGATGAACGAGAACACCCTGTACGCCGCCCGCGACCCGCAGGGCATCCGGCCGCTGGTGCTCGGTCGGCTGGACCGGGGCTGGGTCGTCGCGTCCGAGGACGCGGCCCTGGCCACCATCGGTGCCAGCGTGGTCCGCGAGGTCGAGCCCGGCGAGATGATCGTCATCGACGAGAACGGCCTGCGCTCGCACAAGTTCGCCGAGCCGGACCGCAAGGGCTGTGTCTTCGAGTACGTCTACCTGGCCCGGCCGGACGCCACCATCAGCGGCCGCAGCGTCCACGAGTCGCGCGTCGAGATGGGTCGCCAGCTCGCCCGCGAGTTCCCGGTCGACGCCGACCTGGTCATCCCGGTGCCCGAGTCCGGTACGCCGGCCGCGGCCGGCTACGCCGAGGAGTCCGGCATCCCGTTCGGCCAGGGCTTCGTGAAGAACGCGTACGTCGGCCGCACCTTCATCCAGCCCAGCCAGACCCTGCGTCAGCTCGGCATCCGGCTCAAGCTCAACGCGCTGGAGCACATGATCCGCGGGAAGCGGATCGTCGTCGTCGACGACTCGATCGTCCGCGGCAACACCCAGCGGGCCCAGGTGCGGATGCTTCGCGAGGCCGGCGCGCTCGAGGTGCACGTGCGCATCTCCAGCCCGCCGGTGAAGTGGCCGTGCTTCTACGGCATCGACTTCGCGACCCGCGCCGAGCTGATCGCCAACGGCCTGACGCCCGAGGAGATCGCCGCCAGCGTCGGCGCCGACACCCTCGGCTACATCTCGCTCGACGGGATGATCGACTCGACGAAGCAGACCCGGAGCACGCTCTGCACGGCCTGCTTCACCGGCGAGTACCCGATCGAGCTGCCCGACGAGAGCCTCCTCGGCAAGCACCTCCTCGAGGCGACCCTGACGTCGCCGACGGTGGGCAAGGCGCTGCCCGTCCTGAACAACCCCTGACGTGACCAACCCCGACCTGGGAGCCCCCGTGAGCGAGTCCAACGCGTACGCCGAGGCCGGCGTCAACATCCAGGCCGCCGACACGGCCATCGAGTTGATGAAGGGCTGGATCGAGAAGTCCCGCCGGCCGGAGGTCATCGGCGGTCTCGGTGGCTTCGCGGGGCTCTTCGACGCGTCGGCCCTGACTCGCTACACGCGACCGCTCCTGGCGACCTCCACCGACGGTGTCGGCACCAAGGTCGCGATCGCCCAGGCGATGGACGTCCACGACACGATCGGCTTCGACCTGGTCGGCATGGTCGTCGACGACCTGGTCGTCTGCGGTGCCGAGCCGCTGTTCATGACCGACTACATCGCGACCGGCCGCGTCGTACCCGAGAAGATCGCGGCGATCGTCAAGGGCATCGCCGAGGGCTGCGTGCTCGCCGGCTGTGCCCTGGTCGGCGGCGAGACCGCGGAGCACCCCGGGCTGCTCGGCCCGGACGACTACGACGTCGCGGGCGCGACCACCGGCGTCGTGGAGGCCGACAAGCTGCTCGGCCCCGGCCGGGTGCGCCCCGGTGACGTGGTGATCGCCATGGAGGCCTCTGGCCTGCACTCCAACGGCTACTCCCTCGTCCGCCACGTGCTTCTGGAGAAGGCCGGCCTGTCGCTGGAGGGGCACCACGACGAGCTCGGCCGCACGCTCGGCGAGGAGCTGCTGGAGCCGACCCGGATCTACGCCAAGGCCTGTCTCGAGCTGGCCGACCGCACCCGCACCCACGCGATGTCGCACGTGACCGGCGGCGGCCTGGCGGCCAACCTCGAGCGGGTGATGCCCGTCGAGCTGAGCGCCACCCTGGACCGCTCGACGTGGACCCCGCAGCCGATCTTCGACCTGGTGCGCCGCGTCGGCGACGTACCGCAGCCCGACCTGGAGATGACCCTCAACTGTGGCGTCGGCATGGTCGCGCTGACCGTCCCCGAGGACGTGGACGCCGCGATCGCGGTCCTCGCCGGGCACGGCATCCGCGCCTGGGTTGCCGGCTCGGTGACGCCGGCAACCGGTCGCGGCGGGGCCGTCGAGCTGGTCGGCCAGCACCCCGGCTGGTGACAATCGGGCGATTCGATCCGGAATCGCAGGAACCGATGTGCAGGAACAGCCGGGCAGCAGGTAGCGTTGGGCCCACGAGAACTCTTTGAGACCAGCCCGGGTGCCTCTGTGCCCCGGCCGAGCGTGCGAGGGGGCTGACCCTATGGGGCGCGGCCGAGCGAAAGCCAAGCAGACCAAGGTCGCTCGCGACCTGAAGTACCGCACTCACGAGACGGACTTCGGTGCGCTCGCCAGTGAGCTGCACGGCTCCAGTGGCGAGGACGACAGCGGTCAGGTAGAGCCCGAAGAGCTCGAGAAGTGGTCGGACTACTCCGACTCTCGGCGCGACTGACGTTGACTCGCTTCGGTTGAAGCGGGTTTCCCCGGTCGCCCGGGGAAACCTGCCGACACGCCGTGCGGACATCGGCGTGTCGGGCGGTTTCCCCGGCTGCCCGGGGAAACCCGCCCGGGCCGCCTCACCCCCGCGGCAGCCACATCCCGCGCAGTCGACCGACCTCGCGCATCCGCCGCTCGGCCAGCCGGTCGGCGGCGATGGCGGGCGGCAGGCTCTCCGACGCGGCGAGCTCGAACACGCGCAGCGTGGTGTCGAAGATGCCGGTGGCGCGCTGCTGGGCCCGGTCGAACGAGAACCCTTCGAGCTCGTCGGCGACCTGGATCAGGCCGCCGGCGTTGACGCAGTAGTCGGGCGCGTAGAGGATGCCGCGCTCCTCGAGCGCCTTCTCGACGCCCGGGTGGGCGAGCTGGTTGTTGGCGGCGCCGCAGACGATGGTGGCGCTGAGCACGTCGACGACCTCGTCGGTGATCGCGTCGCCCATCGCGCAGGGTGCGTAGACGTCCAGCTGCGACGCGACGAGCGCGGCCTCGGACGGCACGACCCGCACGGTCGGGTGCTCGTCGCGGATCCGGTCCAGGGCCGGCGCGTAGACGTCGGTCACCAGGACCGTCGCGCCGTCCTCGACCAGGTGGCGCACCAGGTGCCGGCCGACCTTGCCGACGCCCGCGACGCCCACCGTCCGGCCGGCGAGCGAGGTGGTGCCCCACGCGACCTGAGCCGCGGCGCGCATGCCCTGGAAGACGCCGTACGCCGTGAGCACCGAGCTGTCGCCCGCGCCCCCGTGCGCCACGGTGCGGCCGGTGACGAAGGAGCACTCGCGCGCGATGTCGTCCATGTCGGCCGAGAACGTGCCCACGTCGCACGCGGTGTAGTAGCGGCCGCCGAGCGACTGCACCTGCCGGCCGTACGAACGGAGCAACGGCTCGGACTTGAGGCTCGTCGGGTCGCCGATGATGACGGCCTTGCCGCCGCCCAGGTCGAGTCCCGCGAGGGCCGCCTTGTAGGACATGCCGCGGGAGAGGTTGAGGACGTCGCGCAGCGCGTCGGCGGTCGAGGCGTAGGGGTGGAAGCGGGTGCCGCCGAGCGCGGGGCCGAGGGCGGTCGAGTGGACGGCGATGATCGCCTTGAGGCCGGTGGCCGCGTCGTTCGCGAAGACGACCTGCTCGTGCTCGGAGCCAAGATCGAAGACATCGGACATGGATGTGGTCCTGCTTTCTGATGTCAGCCACGGGGTGGTGTGGCGTCGTGACGGGGGAGCACGCAGGGTTGGCGCGTGTCCTGCCTCACACGGTAGTCGGCGACTCCGGTCGCATGAAAACCACGTCCCCATGGGTGCCGTAGCCGCAGATCCGGCCGCCGTACGGCGTCCCGTCGAACCCGACCAGCAACCACGAGTCGCCCTCGGGCACGAGCGTCGGCCACGGGATGTTGGAGAGGTACGGCGCGGCCAGGGTGCCGGTCTGGCGTAGGGAGAGATCGAAGACCGGGTAGGCCTGCGCACGCTTGTCGCTCGCGAGCACCGCCCACTCGTCGTCGAGGCGCAACAGCGTGGTGCCCTCGGCTTCGATGAGCCCGGTGGCGGCGCCGCGCAGGGTGAGGGAGTCGAGGCTCGGACCCGCCGCCAGGGCCGGGTGGAAGCGGAAGAACTTCGTCGCGCTGACGAAGCCGACGAGCCAGCCGTCGTCGGTCCGCGCCAGGTGCGGGTCCCAGACACCGACCGAGCGGAGGCCGTCGACCGGTAGCGGCAGCGGGACCGTGTCGAGCAGATGGGTGCCGCCCAGCAGGTCGGCGGTCGTGCGCGCCAGCGTGACGCCGACGGTCGGACGGCGCCGGTCGAAGTCGGCCCAGGTGCTGGTCGCTACCAACCAGCTGTCGCCGTCGCGGAGCACGTGCGTCGCGTGGTCGCCGAAGGCGCCCGGCCGGTCGGGTCGCCGGAAGAAGACGTCGGAGAGGTGGGTGAGCTCGAGCGTCGACGGGTCTAGCTCCCACAGCGAGGTGTGCGCGGTGTCGAAGAAGCCCGGCCCGGCGCTGGTCGCGGAGAGCACGACCCGGCCGTCCGGGGCCCCGTCGACCAGCCGTACGTCGCGCAGGCCCAGCTGGCCGAACCGGCCGGACGTCGGGGCGTCGCTGGCGAGCCCGGCGAGCCAGGCCTCGTCGTGCGTGTCGACCCGGTCCTCCAGGTCGACCCGGGCGCGGGCCACCCACGGACCACCGTCGCGGGTGAGCGCGGTGAGGTGGGTGCCGGTCAGGGCCAGACCGACCTCGGTGACCGGGCCGTCTGGGCGGGCCATCCGCCGCGACCGGTGCCTCGTGGTGCGGCGCCCGGTCGTCACCTCGAGCCAGACCGCGTCGCCGTCGTACCGCGCCACCATCCGGTCCGCACCGGACGCCAGCTCGAGCGACCCCGGCCCGGTCACGGCGGCGTACGGCGCGACCACCTCGTCGAGCGACGATCCGGGGACCACCAGGTCGACCGGTCGGCGGCGGCCCACCTCGGTGAAACGGGGGAGCGCGGGCACGGCCGAAGTCTAGGGAGCGCCCTTGGCCGTCGCCTGCTGCAGCGCGGAGACGGCGACATCGACCTCCGCGGTCAGGTCGTCGAGCATCTCTTCGGCACCCTCGGTGCGACCGGCGGCGCCGAGTGCCTCCAGCCGGGCCGCGGCGGCCGCCACCCGGGGCAGGCCCAGGTTGAGCGCGCTGCCCTTGAGCTGGTGGGCGGAGGTGAGCAGCGCGTTGGCGTTGCGGCCCTCGACCGACCCGCGGATCGCGACGAGCTGGTCACCGACCCGGCCCATGAACGACGCGGCCGTGCGCTCGAAGAACGACGTGCCGTCCTTCACCAGCCCCTCCAGCATCCGCACCCGGTCCGGGTCGAGGACGCCGATCACGGCCGCCGCCTCCGGGGGCGGCTCGCGCCGTGCTGGCGGCTCGGCGACGGGTGCGACCGGCAGGTCCGCCCAGGTGCGCAACGCACGCTCCACCTCCCCGGCGTCCACCGGCTTGGTGAGGTAGTCGTCCATGCCTGCCTCGAGGCAGCGTTCCCGCTCGCCCTCCAGCGCGGACGCGGTCATCGCGATGATCGGCACCCGCTGGCCGGGCGGCTCCTGCGCCCGGATCCGCCGGGTCGCGTCGAAGCCGTCGAGCCGGGGCATCCGGCAGTCCATCAGCACCGCGGCGTACCCGTGCGGGCCGGACAGCCGCTCGACCGCGGCGATCCCGTCGTCGGCCAGGTCCACCGAGCAGCCGAGGTTCTCCAGCAACCCGGTCGCGACCATCTGGTTGACGGGGTTGTCCTCGACGACGAGGACCCGGATCCCGAGCGAGGGATCGGCGCCCCGGTTGCGGGCGCGCGCCGCTCCCAGCGGTCGTGGCGCCAGTACGCCGAGGAGCGCGTCGTGCAGCTCGGCCTGGCGCACCGGCTTGCTGAGGCTGCTCCGGATCCCGGCGTCGGCGATCTGCTGCCGGGGCACCTGCTCGGAGCTGAGCAGCAGCAGCTGCAGCCCGGCGTACGCCGTATCGCTCCGCACGCGACGGGCCAGCTCGAGCCCGTCGACGTCGGGCATCCGCAGGTCGAGCAGTGCCACCTCGAACGGGTCGCCGATCGCGACGCTCTCGCGGAGGGCCTCGAGCGCGGCGGCGGCGGACGGTACGGCGTACGCGCGCATGTGCCAGGCGGAGAGCTGGTCCTCGAGGATGAACCGGTTGGTCTCGTTGTCGTCGACGACCAGGATCCGGCGCCCGCGCAGCTGGACGGGCACGTCGAACTGGCGGCCCGCCGCACCGGCCACCCGCTCGAGCCGGGCCGTGAACGAGAACGTGCTGCCGGCGCCCGGCTCGCTGGTCAGCCACAGCTCACCGCCGAGGGCGTCGACCAGCTGGCGGGAGATCGCGAGCCCGAGGCCGGTGCCGCCGTGGCGGCGGGTGGTCGACGGGTCGGCCTGGGTGAAGGCCTCGAAGAGCCGCTCGCGCGACGTCGGGTCGATGCCGACGCCGGTGTCGGTCACGTCGATGCGAAGCACCAGCTCGCGCGGCGTCTGCCGCTCCACGCGGGCCTCGATGACGACCTCGCCGCTGTCGGTGAACTTGACCGCGTTGGAGCCCAGGTTGCTGATCACCTGCCCGAAGCGCACGGAGTCGCCGCGCAGCTGCATCGGCACGTCGGGGTGGCAGGCGACGATCAGCTCGAGGTCCTTCTCGTGGGCCGGCCCGCTGAGCACCGTGGCGACCTGGTCGAAGACGGCCCGGACGTCGAAGTCGGCGGCCTCGAGCTCGAGCTTGCCGGACTCGATCTTCGACAGGTCGAGGATGTCGTTGATGATGCCGAGCAGCGTCATGCCGGCGTTCTGGAGGTTGGCGGTGAGCCGGCGCTGGTGCTCGTCGAGGTCGGTGCGCAGCAGCAGGTCGGTGAGCCCGATGACGCCGTTCATCGGGGTGCGGATCTCGTGCGACATCGTCGCGAGGAACTCCGACTTCAGCCGGGACGCCTCCATCGCGTCGTCGCGCGCCTCGGCGAGCTCGCCCGCGCTGCGCTCGCGCTCGGCGACGACCCCGAGCTGGTGGGCGATCTGCGACATCAGCTGGTGGGAGTTGTCGTCGGGCGGGATCTCGTCGGCGATCAGCTCGACCACGCAGACGACCTCGTCACCGAGGTAGACGGGCATGGCGACCAGTGAGTGCGTGCTCGCCAGCACCGACGGCGTACCGACCGTCACCGCACGGTCCGCCCGCGCCGTCTCGGCCAGCCCGGGATCGGGGGCGATACCGAGCGAGACGCCACCCATGTCCAGGAACTCGGGCCCCTCCCCGGGCACGTCGTACAGGTACGCGCACACGGCCGCCCAGGTCGTGTGCTCGGGTACGCCGGCGCCCGCCATCAGCAGCGCCTCGCGGAGGGACTGCGCCCGGTTGGCCGCCATCGCCATCTGCTGCAGCAGGAAGAGCCGCCGGGTCGACTCCTCGGCCTGCACGTCCGCCTTGCGGAGGTCGGTGATGTCCTGCGTGGTGCCGCTCATCCGGACAACGGCGCCGTCGTCGTCTCGCTCGATGACGCCGCGACCGCGGACCCAGCGCACCTGGCCGTCGGGGAGGAGGATCCGGTGGTCGAACTCGTACTCGTCGGCACCGGACTCGGTGGCGCGCTGGATGACCGCACTCGCGTGCTCGCGGTCCTCGGGATGCAGCAGCGACACGTAGGTCTCGAAGTCCGGCGAGGCGCCGATCTCGACCCCGAAGATCCGGCAGGTCTCGTCCGACCAGTGCACCCGGTCGGCGGCGACGTCCCACGCCCAGCTGCCGATGTGCGCGATCCGCTGGGCGGTGGCGAGCTGCTGCTCGCGCTCGACCAGGGCCTCGACCAGCTCCTTGCGATCGGTGTACGGCGTGACGCGGTGCAGCCAGCCGATCCGGCTGCCGTCGTCGTCGTGGACCGGGGTGTAGCTGATCAGCCCCCAGACCGCCGTACCGTCCGGGCGGATGAAGTAGGCCTCGAGGTTCTCCGCGCCGATGCCGCTGACGAGCATCCCGGCGAGGTGCGCGTCGAAGTCGCGCCGGCCCTGCTCGTCGAACACGTCGTGCACGTGGAGGCCGAACAGCTCGTCGAGGTCACGGCCGAGCAGGCGCGCCATGTGGGCGTTGGCCCACCTCGTCACACCGCTGTCGTCGAAGAGCCAGAGGCCGTCGGGGTTGGCGTCGAAGAGCCGCCGGACCAGCGCGGGCTCGTCCCACGATCGCTGGTCACCCCCGGTTGCCATGCCTCATTACTACCGGACGCGCGAGGATGGTGTGGTGGACATCGACGCACTGGGATCGCCGCAGGCTCCGACCTTCGGCCTGGACACGTTCGGCGACGTGGCGCTGGGCGCTGACGGAGCGCTGCTCCCGCAGCCCGAGGCGATCCGGCAGGTGGTCGCCGAGGCGGTCCTGGCCGACGAGGTCGGGATCGACTTCTTCGGGGTCGGCGAGCACCACCGGCCGGACTTCGCGATCAGCGCGCCCGACGTGGTGCTGGCCGCGATCGCCGGGCGGACCTCCCGGATCCGGCTCGGTACATCGGTGACGGTGCTCAGCTCGGACGACCCGATCCGCGTCTACCAGCGGTTCGCGACCCTCGACGCGGTCTCGTCCGGTCGGGCGGAGGTGACCCTCGGCCGCGGCTCGTTCACCGAGTCGTTCCCGCTCTTCGGGCTGTCGCTCGAGGACTACGAGGTGCTGTTCTCCGAGAAGCTCGAGCTCTTCGCCCGGCTGCTGCGCGAGGAGCCGGTCAGCTGGGAGGGCTCGATCCGTTCGCCGCTCGACGCCGTCTCGGTGTACCCGCGGACCGCGCGCGGCCTGGTCGCCTGGGTCGGGGTGGGCGGCACGCCGGAGTCGGTGGCCCGCGCGGCGTCGTACGGGCTGCCGTTGGTGATCGCGGTCATCGGCGGGTCGCCCGCGCAGTTCGAGCCGCTCGTCGACCTCTACCACCGCGCGCTGGCGCACTACGGGCACAGCACCCTGCCGGTGTCGATGCACAGCCCCGGTCACGTCGCCGCGACCGACGAGCTGGCCCGCGAGCAGCTGTACCCCCACCAGGCCGCGGCCTTCACCAGGATCGGCCGCGAACGCGGCTGGGGTCCCTACACGCCGGACCAGTTCGAGGCCGGCGCCGGACCGCAGGGCGCGCTCTTCGTCGGGTCGCCCGAGACCGTCGCCCAGAAGGTCGCCTGGGCGGTCCGCACCCTCGGCCTCTCCCGCTTCCAGCTCAAGTACGCCGTCGGCGCGCTGCCCCACGAGCAGCGGATGGAGTCGATCCGGCTCTACGGCACCGAGGTCGTCCCGCGGGTGCGGGAGCTGCTGGCACACGGTGGTTGAGGTGTGAGGGCCGTTAGGCCCGAGCCTCGAAACCACCACTGGGAAGAAACATCCGGACCTTGGTGCCTTGGCCGAGGTCCGGTGCGCTGACCTCGAGGGTGCCCCCGAGCTCGACGGCGCGCTCTCGCATGGAGCGCAGCCCGATGCCGGCGCCGCTCCCCTCGGAGACGCCGACGCCGTCGTCGGTGACGGTCAGGACGAGACCGGCGTCGCGCCGCTCCAGGCGTACGGCGCAGTGGCGGGCGCCCGCGTGCCGGTGTGCGTTGAGCACGGCCTCCGACGCCACGTGGTAGATCGCCACCTGGCGCCGGCTGTCGATCAGGTCCGGCTCGTCGGCCTCGACCAGCACGCAGAGCTCGGGGCCGGTGAACCGGTGGGCCAGCTCCTCCAGCGCGTCCCCGAGCCGGCCCTCCTCCAGGGCCGGTGGGAGCAGGGCCCGCGCCATCAGCCGGACGTCCTGGGCCCGGTGCGTCAGCTCCTCCTGCAGCTGGCCGAGCAGCTCCGAGTCCGGCGGGGTGAGCGTCGACGTACGGTCGATGCCGGCCAGGGCGAGCGAGATCCCGGCCAGGGACGGGCCGAGGCTGTCGTGGAGCTCGCGGCGCAGCAGCCGGCGCTCCTCCTGTCGTACGTCGAGCAGCCGGCCGCGGGCGCGCTCGAGGTCGGCGTTGACGAGAGCGAGGTCGAGGGCACCGGCGACCAGCCCGGAGATCTGCTGCACCAGCTGCAGGGTCCGCAGGTCCAGGCGTTCACCGGCCGGCGGGCCGAGCCACAGGGTGCCGACCTGGCGTCCGCGGCTGCGGAGCACCACGGCGACCAGCTGCTCACCCGGCTCACCGACGCTCACCCGCAACGCGCCGTCGTTGGCGTCGACGACGACGGCGGCGAGACGGAGGCTGTGGCGGAGGGCACCGGTCAGCCCTTCGAGGACGGTGCGGTCGTCGCCGGACGTCCCGACGTCGGCACCGAGTCGCTCGAGCAGCTCGCCCGCGTCCGAGGTGGACCCGTAGACCAGCCGCTCCACCCGCCGCTGGAGCCAGGCCCGCACCGGCATGATGCCGACCGCCAGCAGTGCGACGGCGAGCAGGCCCGCGGAGTCGCGACCGACCGGCAGCAGCCGGCCGCCGAGCCAGACGAGCACGACGTACGCCGTGATCACGAAGAGCGTCAGCAGGGCGCCGACGGTGGCGCGGGAGACCGCGAGGTCGAGGTTCCACGACGGTCCGCGGACGACCACGAAGATCGCGACCGGCAGCATCAGCATGGCGGCCGTCAGGAGGCCGGCGCCGATGGTGAGCATCGGCTGGCCGAGGCTGAGGCCGGTCTCGAACGCGAGGTAGGAGACCGTGGTGGTCGCGACGCTGGCCTGCACCCAGCCGAGCGGGCGGCGCTCCGCGGGGTCGCCGCGGCGCACCCGCACGGCGAGCGCGACGACCGCGACCAGGCCGAGCAGGAAGTAGACCGGGATCACCCAGGCGTCGTACGCGTGGGCGGCGTCGGCCAGCCCGGTGCCTGCGGTGATCGGGTTCGGCGGGAAGTCGTCGACCTGGATGAGGTAGCGCACCACGCCCGCCGACACCGCGACCGCCAGGGCGAGGACGGCCAGCGCTCGCCGTAGCCCGGTCGGCGCGCGGGGCCCGATCAGGCACGGGATCAGCAGCGTGCAGGTGAGGACGCCGACGATCCAGCCGGACACGACGAGCTGCACGACCCAGGCGTACGCCGGGAGGTCCGCGTGCTCGACCCCGAGCACGGCGTACTGGATCCCGAACGCGGTCAGGCTGAAGCCGAGCCCGACGAGGAGCAAGGCCCAGCCGATGACGTGACCGCTGCGCAGCACCACGAAGACGCCGAACGGTGCGTAGATCGCGGCGATCAGCAGGTCGGTCGGGAAGAACTCCCGGTGCACGGTGAAGTCCGGGTCCGGCGTCCCGATGTTGACGATGCTCAGCACGAGCGCGGTCAGCGACACCAGGCTCGTCAGCACGCCGGCGACCACGGCGGTGCCGCGAGCGGGCGTCACCTCGCTGCCGAGCACGTCCCCGCCTCTCCTGACCCGCTGCCGCATCGATTCCTGAGGGATCATCGTGCCGCAGGCGTCCCGATCGTGAGGGCGAGATGCCCCAGTCGGCTGGTTGTCATTGGTCTCGGGTCGGCAGTCGTGGTGCCCGGTCCCCGACCACCTGGCGCCTCCGCGGCCCGACCGTCGTTCTAGCGGTCCGTGTCCCTGTGGTCGCCGTCGGTGACGAGAAGAACGGGGACGGTGGTCGCCGCCTCCGGTCGGGCTGCGGCTGCTTGGGGTCGACCGTTGTGGCCCGGGCCGCAAGAAATGGGAGTTCGGTGGTTGAGGAAGGACGAAGTCCTGTCTCGAAACCACCCGGACGTGACTGTGCCCCCGCCGACCGTGGTCGGCGGGGTGTGGGTCAGTGGATATGTCGGGTGTGGCTGGTGTGGTTGGTGTCCCAGTCGAAGCAGTAGCCGTACCTGTTGGTCCAGGTGAAGGTGGTGGGTCCGGTGCGTACGACGGTCCAGCCGGCGTGGGTTTTGTAGCGGTGGTGTCCTCGGCACAGGGGTGCGAGGTTGCGGCTGGTGGTGTTGGTGCCGTCGTACTCGTCGAGGTGGTCGAGGTCCGCTGATCGTGATGGTCGTGAGCAGTGCGGGTACACGCAGGTCGCGTTCGTCAGGACCGCTTGCTCGCGCATGAGGTCGGTGGGCCGGTAGGAGTCGGTGTGCAGGTCCTGGTTGAGGTCGATCACCGGCCGGATCGTGACGTGCGTGTTGGTGCCTTGGCACCATTGCTTGACCTGCTCCACGCTGATCGCCGACCTGGTGTTCTCGACGCCGGCCACGGCTCCGTCGGCGAGGTGGACGTAGATCATCAGCTCCCGTTTCCGCGGGGTCGGCGGCTGGTCGGCGGGGTTGGTCGGGAGGTCGAGGGTGACCTCGCGGCGGGCGAGTGCTCCG
>Ga0190274_10000344_pt1 | contig 29054 bp, 26 predicted proteins | sample Popmic531T_FD_133002 | JGI IMG/M metagenome (GOLD analysis project Ga0190274, IMG submission 133002) | Populus adjacent soil microbial communities from riparian zone of Yellowstone River, Montana, USA - 531 T | ecosystem: Environmental > Terrestrial > Soil > Riparian zone | place: USA: Montana... | reverse complement strand
GTCCATCGAGTCGTCGACGGAGAGGATGAAGCAGGCCGAGACCTGCTGCGGCGACGGGGTGCCGACGTTGAACCAGACGGGGCTGTTGAACGAGAAGTACTGGTGCACGAGCAGCCAGGTGAGCTCGTGCTCGAAGACCTCGGCGTCGGCCGGGGACGCGAAGTAGCCGTGGTCGGTGCCGGCCTTCGTGTAGGTCTTCACGATGCGGTCGATGAGCTGCTTGAGGCTCCACTCCCGCGCGTCGGTGCCGACGGCGCCACGGAAGTACTTCGTCGTGACGATGGTCGAGGCGTTGACCGACCAGAAGTCGGGGTACTCCACACCGCGCTGCTCGAAGACCGTGACCCCGGTCTTCCAGTTGGTCTGTACGACGTCGCGACGCTCCCACGTCAGCTCGTCGTACGGGTGCACGCCCTCGGTGCTGAAGACCCGCTCGATCTTCAGGCCGGCCCCTGCCTTGCCCGACTGCGCGGCCTTCGCGCCGCCGCTCACCGTCTCGGTCATCCCTCTTGTGTCCCGTCTGTCGAGGTTGGTGTTGGTTCGATCAAAGCTGTTGGCACCGACAGCCCCGATTGCTGTGGATACCGACGATGGTGGGCCCGGCGCGCGTAGCTTCCCCACTGCGCACGCCGGGCCGTCTGTGGTCAGCCCGTAGGAACGGGCTGAGGTGTCTCGACAAGCTCGACAACCGAGTTGTCCGTGCGCTCCGCACGCAACATCGCGATCTCGTCCTCGAAGTCGTCCGCGGACTCGAAGGCCCGGTAGACGCTGGCGAAGCGCAGGTAGGCGACCTCGTCCAGCTGGCGCAGGGGGCCGAGGATCGCCAGCCCCACCTCGTGGGCGGGGATCTCGGCGGCGCCGGCGAGCCGGAGCGCGTCCTCCACGTCCTGGCCGAGGCAGGCGAGCTGGTCCTCGGTGACCGGGCGGCCCTTGCAGGCCTTCCGCACGCCCGAGATCGCCTTGTCGCGGGTGAACGGCTCGCTCGCGCCGGACCGCTTGAGCACGGTCAGCTGCATCAGCTCGACGGTCGTGAAGCGCCGGTCGCACGCCGAGCAGGTACGCCGCCGGCGGATCGAGCCGCCGTCGTCGGCGACCCGCGAGTCGAGCACCCGGGTGTCGGTGTTGCGGCAGTACGGACAGTGCACCGGGGGCTCCTCTCTCGGATCGATCGCTGGGCGCGCCACAGAAGCCCTCACTGAAGGGGCTGCGGCCTGTGGATATCGGGGGTCTCGCTGTGTACAACAGGCCTTCACCTGTGGGTCTTCCCCATCCATCTGTGAACTAGATGTGGATAACTACACCGGTGTAAGTACTAGATGTAGTGGTAACCGTACGCCCGCTCGGGGGTGCATGCAAGTGGCGCGCGGAAGTTCCTCGGAGGTTGCCGGGCGGCGCGGCAAAGCCGCAGGTCAGCGGCCCGCGGAGGGCCGAGATGGCGGTCCGTACGGGGCGTGTCGCGGACCGGATTTCACCCCCTCGGGTGGTTTCGCCCGGCACCAGCGGCGGCAGATGACAGGTGTCGGCCCACCCCCGAGCCGCGCTGCCCCCGCAGTGAGAACTGAAGAAGGTCCCTGATGGCTGCTCGTCGCACCGCCGTACTGCAGGAAAACCGCTCCGAAGCGACCGCCCGGCTCTTCGCCGAGCGCGTCGGCACCACCACCGCCCAGCGCGCCCGGCTCGACGACGAGCTGATCCGCCTCAACATGCGCGTCGCCGTCGACGCGACCCGACGTTTCCGCGGCAAGGGGATCGCCACCGACGACCTCGAGCAGGTCGCCTACCTCGGCCTGGTCAAGGCCGTGAAGGGCTTCGACCCCGAGCGCGGCCACGACTTCCTCAGCTTCGCGATCCCGACGATTCGCGGTGAGGTACGCCGACACTTCCGCGACCTCGGCTGGGCGGTGCGGCCCCCGCGCTCCATCCAGGAGACGCAGACCAAGATGATCGCCTGCGAGGCCGAGCTGATGCAGCGGCTGGGCCACGCCCCGCGACCCAGCGACTTCGCGGCGCACCTCGGCCTGGACTTCGACGCCGTCGTCGAGGCGCTCGGCGCCAGCGGCTGCTTCGCGCCGGTGTCGCTGGACGCTCCGGTCGGCGCCGACGAGGAGTCGCTCACCGACCGCCTCGGTGGCGAGGACGCCGGCTTCGACATCGCCGAGGCGCGCGCCGTGCTGGCGCCGCTGCTGGCCCGCCTCACCCCGCGGGAGCGGAAGATCGTCGAGATGCGGTTCTTCCGCGGCTGCACCCAGTCCGAGATCGGCCGCGAGATCGGGGTGACCCAGATGCAGGTCTCCCGGTTGCTGACCCGGCTGATCGCGCGGATGCGCGCCGAGCTCGAGGCGCCGCTGGCGGCCTGACCGCGCCGGTCAGGCTCGCTCTCGAGCCTCCACGATGTCGCGCAGCTGCGAGCGCGCGGTGACACCGAGCTTGGGGAACGCGTTGTAGAGGTGCGCCGACACGGTGCGCGGCGAGAGGTAGAGGGACGCACCGATCTCGCGGTTGGTCAGGCCCGACGCCGCGAGCCGCACCACCTGCCGCTCCTGCGCGGTCAGGTCCGTCCATGCGGACGACACCGGCGCGGTCGTGCTCACCCCGGCGGCGCGCAGCTCGGTGCGCGCCAGGTCCGCCCAGGCGCGGGCGCCGAGCCGCTCGAACACCTCGTACGCCGCCTGCAGCTGCGTCCGGGCGGCCGTGGCCCGGTGCCGCCGGCGGAGCCAGACGCCGTACTCCAGGCGGGCGTTGGCGAGCTCGAAGGGCCACTGGGCGCCGGCCGGGTTGCTGGTCGCCTCGAGGTGGAAGGGCTCCGGGTCGGGTGCGAGCAGCGCCCGGGCCCGGGCGAGCTGGAGGCGGTGCCGGTCGCCCGGCGCGGACAGCCGCCGGGCGGCGACCGCCATCACCGGTGCGGCATCCGCGGCCGCACCCGCGCGTACGGCGGCCGCGACGTAGTCGGCCAGGTGCCGGTAGGCGAGATACGGGTGGACGGGCTCCCCGTCGGGTCGAAACAGCCCGCGCAGCTGCTCGAAGACGCCGGCGGGGTCGCTCTCGTCGAAGTGGACGTACGACATCGCGACCCGCACGCTGACCTCCAGCGCGAGGCACTCGCCGATCTCGATGTCGAGCAGCACCTCGGCACACAGCCGTCGGGCGAGCGCCACGTCGCCCCGGATCCCGGCGACCCGCGCCCGCAGCTCGCGGGCGTTGCCGGCGGCGTACGAGAGCTGCTCGACCTCGGCGATGTCGGCCAGCACCCGGGCCGCATCCTCGACCTCGTCGTAGCGGCCGACGTCGAAGTGCAGCAGCGCCAGGCAGGCCAGCGTCTGGCTCAGCTGGCCGGAGCCCTGCGAGCGCTGCATGATCTCGACCGCCCGCCCCTGCCGGGCCCGGGCGACGACCGGCTCGTCGAGGATCCACGCGGCGGCGCCGAGGAGCATCTCCTGCGAGGCCACGAGCTCTGGCGGGTACGCCGCGTCGAGGACCGGGGCCTCGCGCACCAGGGCCAGCACGTCGGCCGGGCGGGCGAGCGGGTCGATCAGCGCGCGCACCCAGGCCCGGGCGGCCTGCTCCATCACCAGGGCGGGCCCGGTCGACGGCGGCGCCTCGCGGTCGTAGCGATCCAGCCAGTCCGCGACGAGCCGGGGGTCTCCCCCGGTCGCATACGTCAACGTGGCGAGGGTCGTGAGCGAGGCCCAGCCGAAGCCCTGGTCGAGATGCACCAGCTGCTCCAGCGCGTCGACGAGTGCGATCCGCGCGTCGGACTGGCGCATCGTCTGGGCAAGCGCGTAGGCCACGAAGTGGCTGGCCCGAGCGCGGGTCGCGGCATCGTCGCTCTCCTCACGCAGCCGCGTAGCGGCCTGGGCCAGCCATTCGAAGTGGCCGATCGGGAAGCCCATCGCCAGCGCCGCGAGCATCCGCTCGTCGTGGTCCGCGCGGGCCGGGCTGAGCTCCGCGGCCCGCATCATCAGCCGGGTTGCCTCGAAGCCCGCGCCGCGGGTCTTCGCGCGCTCGGCGGCCGCCACCAGCTGGACGGCGACGTCCTCGTCCGCGACGAGGGTCGCCTCGGCCCGGTGCCAGGCCCGGCGGTCCGGGTCGTCGTCGTACGCCGCCGCGAGGTCGTCGTGGGCGCGCAGCCGGTCCTCGGTGGTTGCCACGGTGTACGCCGCCGCCCGGGCCAGCGGGTGCCGGAACCGCACCGTCCGGTCGACGACCTGGACCAGCCCGGTCGCCTCCGCGGCGGCCAGGTCGGCGACCAGCTGGCCGCGGGGACCGATCCGGCCGAGCACGCCGAGGTCGCCGCCGCCGGCGGCCGCGAGGAGCAGCACCCGACGGGTCGCCAGCGGCAGGTCCGCCAGCTCGGCGGCGAACGCCGCCTCCACCGTGGAGAGCACCAGCGCGTCCGAGCCGGACGCCGCCGCGCGTCCGAGCTCGAGCAGCGCGAGCGGGTTCCCGCCCGCACGTTCGACGACCGACGCGAAGGCAAGGGCGTCGAGGTCGAGACCGGCACGCCGCAGCACCAGCCCGGCCTCGCTGTCCGTGAGTGCCGGGAGCTCGACGACCTGGTGGCCGAGGAACGCCCCCGGCGCGCGGTCTCCCCTGGCGGCGGCGACCATCGTCACCTGCGAGCCACCGAGCCGGTTGGCCACGAAGCCGAGTACGGCGAGCGAGCTCTCGTCGAACCACTGCACGTCGTCGAGCGCCACCAGCACCGGCGCGGTCTCGGCGAGGTGCTCGAGGCGCTCCAGCACGTCGAGGCGCAGCCGCAGCGGGTCGGTGCCGCCGACCTCGTCGAGCGCGTGGCTGGCACCCGCGGCGACCAGCAGGTCGACGAGCGAGACGAAGGGCAGGCCCTGGTCCGCGGCGTGCCCCGTCACCGACAGGACGGTCCAGCCCTCGGCGGCCGCCGCGCGCGCCGTACGGCCGAGGACCGCGCTCTTGCCGGCCCCGGGGATGCCCACGAGCGCCGCGCACTGGCCGCCCTCGCCGAGCAGGTCGCGCAATCGCGAGAGCACGTCGTCGCGACCGACCAACCCGTCGAGCTCGCCGGCCCAGAGCCCGGTGGCGTGGAGCGCTCCCATCCCGCCATCGTAGGGGCCGAAGACCTAGGTCATCTGACAGATGTAAGGCGGAGGACGGGTCCCTAGCGTCGTCGGCATGAGCCTCACCGACATCGAGAAGTCCGAGATCGACGCCGCCAACGCCTCCGGCAAGCAGCCGGTGGTCTTCGTCCACGGCCTGTGGCTGCTCTCCAGCAGCTGGGACCGCTGGCGCCGACTCTTCGAGGAGGCCGGCTACGCCACCATCGCGCCCGGCTGGCCCGACGACCCGGAGTCGGTCGCCGACGCTCGGGAGCACCCCGAGGTGTTCGCCCACAAGATGGTCCAGGGCGTGACCGACCACTACCTCGAGGCGATCGCCGCGCTCACCACCAAGCCCGCCGTCGTCGGACACTCCTTCGGCGGCCTGATCGCCCAGAAGCTCGCCGGCGAGAGTGTCGCCGCCGTCACCGTGGCGATCGACCCGGCGCCGTTCCGCGGCGTACTCCCGCTGCCCGTCTCGTCGCTCAAGTCGGCCTTCCCGGTGCTCGGCAACCCGGCCAACTCCGGGCGCGCGGTGACGCTGACCCTGGACGAGTTCACCTACGGCTGGGCCAACGCGCTCTCCGCCGAGGAGGCCGCGCAGCTGCACGAGGAGTTCCACGTAGCGGCGCCCGGGGCACCGCTCTTCGAGGCGGCCTCGGCCAACCTGAACCCGTTCAGCAAGGTCAAGGTCAAGACCAAGAAGGCCACCGACCGGGGACCGCTCCTGCTGATCTCCGGCGAGAAGGACCACACGGTGCCCTGGGCGATCACCAACTCCAGCTACAAGCGGCAGAAGCGCAACGACGCGGTCACCGAGATCACCGAGATCGCCGACCGCGGGCACTCGCTGACCATCGACCACGGCTGGCAAGAGGTCGCCCAGACCGCGCTCGACTTCGTCACGAAGTACGCGCCGGCCGGACCCGCCGCCTAGGCCGGACCTAGGAGGCGAAGGAGCGCGCGCCGTCGGGGAGGTCGAGCATGAACCACGAGGTCGTCCCGACCGCGTCGCGCACCGAGCCCCAGCCGTCGCTGAGCGCGTCGACCAGCACCAGGCCGCGGCCGAAGACCCGCATCGGGTCCTCGTCCTCGACCAGCTGGGCGTCCGGTCCGCCGGATCCGCCGTGGTCGCGGACCGCGACCGTCAGCAGGCCGTCGTCGAGCGTCACGGTCAGCTCGCTGGTCGCGCCCGCGTGGATGACGGCGTTGGTCACCAGCTCCGAGAGACACAGCTCCGCCGTGTCGACCGGGTCGTCCTCGACCCCCCACCCCGCCAGGTGCTCACGCAGGAACCGCCGGGCGATGCCGGCGGAGCGAGGGTCGTCCTCGAGGCTGATGGACACCTGTTGCGCCGACGCGCCGGCCTCGGCCTGCGCCGTGCCGCTCGGGGCGGCCACCCCCCGGGCGCGCACACGGCGTACGGCGTCGGAGACGTGTCCGGCGAGGGCGCCGAGCACCTCGCGCTGCTCGGCGTCGAAGCCCTGCGCACGGTCGTAGTAGGCGATCAGGCCGCCGATCGGCGCGGTGTCGCCCGCGAGCGGGAACACCGCCAGCGCACGGGTGCCGGCCTCGCGCTGGGTGGCGACCAGCGCGGCGTACCGCCCGGCGAAGGAGTCGAGGTCACCGAGCACCACGACGCCGGTGCGGACCACGCTCGTCAACGGCACGTCGTCGTACGCGTCGATGTGGCACCACTCCGACGACGTCTCGTCGGCCGAGGTCGAGAGGAAGCGGAGCCGGCGGCCACCGCCCTCGACGAGGGCAACACCGGCACGGCGTACGTCGGTGAGGGTGAGCAGGTCGCTCAGGGCTGCCCGCGCGACCGACTCGACGTCGGTCGCGCTCGCGAGCCCGACGGGAACGGAACCGTCCCGGTAGTCCCCCACGCCCGACAGCGTAGTTCAATGGCCCGGTGAGGACGGCACAGTGACGGGTGGCAAGCGGGCGGGATCGCGCCGCGGCCCGCGCGCCAAGAAGTCGTTCCGGCCGGCGCTGCTCCTGCTCGCGGTCGGCATCACCCTCTCGGTCGTGGCGTGGGGATACCTCGTGTACGCCGCCATCGACTTCGGCTCCACCGCCCGCGGCGGCGACTCCCAGGCCTGGTGGTTCCTCGCCCTCGCGTCGGTCGGCGCGGTGGCCTGCCTCTTCTTCGGGCTGATGCTGGTCGCCCGGCTGCTGCGCGGCCTCGGGATCACCAAGGCGCCCGAACCACCGGACTCCCCCGGCGCGGACGGCCCCGAGCCGCCGCGGCCGATCGGCGGCCGACGGGCCGCTCGCTAGCAGTACGACTAGCGGTCTGCGAGCCGCCGGACGAACTTCAGGCCGGACCAGGTGTCGTCGATCGCCGCCACCTTCACGTCGACCCAGCCCAGGCGCAGGCCGAGGTCACGCACGACGCCCTCGTCGAGGTCGCTGGCGATGCCCAGCTGACGCTGCGCGACCTTCTTGGGCCAGCACACCCACACCATCCCGGCGCTCACGGTCCGCTCGAACACCGACGGGAGCCGGGTCTTCAGGTCGGCCAGGCGGGTCTGGAAGGTGAGCGTGACGTCGAGGCCCGACGCGGGCAGGCGGCGTACGACGCGCGCGCCGGTCTCGCCCAGCTCGAATCCGTCGGGCGCCCGGTCGAGCAGCACCAGGCGGTCGTCCTTGATCCCGAGCTTGCGCAGCAGCGGGGTGCCTGAGTAGCCGGCCATGGCGAAACCCTAGAGAGAAACCGCGAGGGGCGGAGCCACCAGGCTCCGCCCCTCGTCTTCCCCGGTCCGTCGAGCGGGGTCGAATCGCCCGACGAGATCTGTGTGCCGTCAGTCGACGGGGATCAGCAGGCGCTGACCGGACATGAGCATCCCGGAGTCGAGCGCGTTGAGCTTCTCGATGCGCTCCATCATCGACTCGACGTCGCCGTCGTCGGCGGCCGCGGAGGCGATGCCCCACAGGGTGTCGCCGGGGCCGACCTGCACGACGGCGGTGGGCTCGGGCGTCCCGGCCTCACCGGTGGCCACGGACCCCGAGGCGACGACCAGGCCGACCGCGAGGACCGCCATCAGCGCGAGGACCACGACCACGACCCGGCCGCGCCGGGTCAGCCGAACGGTGCTGCGGGGGCGCACCGGGTGCGAGGCGGTGAACATCTGGTCGATCGTCATGGTGCTCATGGGTGACTCCTGGGGGAAGTGGTCTTCTCGGCAACACCAGTTCTAGTGGCGGCCACCGACAGTCACTCTCGAGCTGACTGGACCACCGACTCGATCAGGCGTTCGATCGAACGTGTGTACGACGTTAGAGCACCTGTTCGAACGACGCAAGGGCTCGAACGAACATTTGTTCGATGGACGTGCGCGCGATCAGATGTCTATTGTGCTAGTTACCTAGTGCAATAGACCGAACGAGGGAGTCGCGATGATCGAGTTCTCGCTGGACGCGCGGTCGGGCGTCTCGCCGTACCTGCAGGTCGTCCACCAGGTACGGCGCGCGCTGCGCCTGGGCCTGCTGAGCGAGGGCGACCAGCTGCCGACCGTCAAGGACGTCGTGGCGAGCCTGGCGATCAACCCGAACACGGTCCTCAAGGCCTACCGCGAGCTGGAGCGCGAAGGGCTCGTCGCGGCTCGCCCGGGCGTGGGCACCTTCGTCACCCGGACGCTGGCCGACTCCTCGCTCGTCGCCCACGAACCACTGCGGCGCGAGCTGGTCCGGTGGCTGGTCAAGGCCCGGATGGCCGGCCTGGACGAGGAGAGCATCGAGGCGCTCTTCCTGAGCACCTTTCGCGCGGTGAACGAGGACATCGCATGAGCGCCGTGGTGAGGACCAGCGGGCTCGGCAAGCAGTACCGCCGCCGCTGGGGACGCTACGCGTGGGCACTGCGCGACTGCACCCTCGAGATCCCGGAAGGCCGGGTCACCGGCCTGGTCGGCCCGAACGGCGCCGGCAAGACCACGCTGATCAACCTGGTCGTCGGGTTGCTGGCCCCGACCGCCGGGTCGATCGAGGTCTGCGGCGGCGTGCCGGCCGCGGACGCGGCCCAGCTGGCGAAGGTCGGCTTCGTCGCGCAGGACACCCCGACGTACGCCGGACTGACCGTCGCCGAGCACCTGCGCCTCGGCGCCCGGCTCAACCCGCGGTGGGACGACGCCGTCGCCCGGAGCCGGATCGAGCGCCTCGGCCTCGACCCCGGCCAGAAGGCGGGCCGGCTCTCCGGAGGTCAACGCGCGCAGCTGGCCCTCACCCTGGGCCTCGCCAAGCGGCCGGAGCTGCTGGTGCTCGACGAGCCGGTCGCGAGCCTGGACCCGTTGGCGCGGCGCGAGTTCCTCCAGGTGCTGATGGAGGCCGTCGCCGAGCACGAGATCAGCGTGCTGCTCTCCTCGCACGTGATCTCCGACCTGGAACGCGTCTGCGACCACGTCGCCGTCCTGGTCGACTCCCAGATCCGGGTCGCCGGCGACGTCGAGGACGTCCTGGCCACCCACCACCGGATCTCCGGACCGCGTCGGGAGCAGGACAGCCTGCCCGCCGACCTCCAGGTCGTCTCGGCCAGCCACACGGACCGCCAGTCCACGTACGTCGTACGCACGACCGCGCCGATCCTCGACCCGGCGTGGACCGTGACGTCGCTGAGCCTGGAGGACCTGGTGCTGGCCCACATGGAGCGCGCCGCGTCCTCGTCCCCCGCCCGTCCCGAGCTGGAGGTGCTCCGATGATCTGGCTGACCTGGCGCCAGCTCCGCACCCAGTTCGTCGTCGTGCTCGGACTGGTCGTCGCAGCGTGCGTGGTCCTCGCGGTCACCGGACCCGACCTGGCCCGGCTGGCGAGCCGCGACGTCAACGTCTACGACCTGCTGACCAGCAACGACCGCCTGCTCTTCAACGGCGGGCTGGCCCTGCTCGCGGTGGCCCCACCGATCATCGGGGTCTTCTGGGGCGCGCCGCTGGCGGCCCGCGAGCTCGAGACCGGCACCTACCGGCTGGTCTGGAGCCAGTCCGTCACCCGGAGCCGGTGGCTCGCGGTCAAGCTCGGCCTGTCGGTCCTCGCGACCGTGCTGGTCGTCGGGGCGCTGAGCACGGCGGTCACCTGGTGGTCGCAGCCGCTCGACGGCGCGGTCGGCGCCGAGCGCGGCAGCCTGCCGTCGCGACTGACCCCGATCTCGTTCGCGATGCGCGGCATCGTGCCGGTCGGGTACGCCGTGTTCGCGCTGCTCCTCGGAGTGCTGCTGGGCCTGGTGCTGCGCCGCTCGCTCCCGGCGATGGCGCTGACCCTGGCGGTCTACGTCTGCGTCCAGGTCGCCGTCCCGCTGTGGGTGCGCCCGCACCTGGTCGCCCCGACCACCACCGACATCGTGATGTCCGAGGCCACCACCGACGGCATCACCACCGACGGCACGGGCACGTGGACGCTCACCGCCCGGGCGGTGGACTCTCGCGACTGGGTGCTGTCCAACCAGACGATCGACGCGGACGGCGACGTCGCGGCCCCGCCCGCGGCGTTCACCGACTGCCTGCCGCCTCCCCCGGGCCGGGTCGAGCCCGGCGGGACGATGGAGGCGCACCCCAGCCCGGGGAGCATCGACAGCTGCTTCGACGAGCTCGCCGACGCGGGCTACCGGCAGCGGATCGTCTACCAGCCCCACGACCACTTCTGGCCGCTGCAGTGGGCCGAGACCGGGCTCTACCTGGCCGCGTCCGGCGCGCTCGCGGGCGCCTCCTTCTGGTGGATCCGGCGCCGGCGGACCTGACGGGCACCCGACACGCCCGTTCGAACAAATGTTTGAACAGGACGCCCGGGATGACTAACGTGTCGCCCATGGCCAAGAAGATGACGGTGCGCGAGCTGCCCGACGGGCCGCCCGACGCGACCGGGCTCACCCCGCGGCAACAGCGCGTCCTCGCGACGATCAAGGACTCCATCGAGCTGCGCGGCTATCCCCCGAGCATGCGCGAGATCGGCGAGGCCGTCGGGCTGACCAGCTCCTCGAGCGTCGCGCACCAGCTGAAGACGCTGGAGGAGAAGGGCTTCCTCAAGCGCGACCCCAACCGCCCCCGGGCGCTGGAGGTCTTCCTGCCCGAGGTGATGGCGGCCCGCCGTTCGCTCGGCACCGCCGACGAGTCGTCGTACGACGAGACCGGCGTGGGCGACCAGGTCCCGGCCGCGTCGTACGTCCCACTCATCGGCCGGATCGCCGCCGGTGGGCCGATCCTCGCCGAGGAGCGGTACGACGACGTCTTCCCGCTGCCGAAGCAGCTGGTCGGCGAGGGCGAGCTCTTCCTGCTCGAGGTCTCCGGCGACTCGATGGTCGAGGCGGCCATCTGCGACGGCGACTACGTGGTCATCCGCAAGGAGCAGACCGCCGAGAACGGCGACATCGTCGCGGCGCTGATCGACGGTGAGGCTACGGTCAAGACGCTGCAGCGCAAGGACGGAAAGGTGTGGCTCCTGCCGCACAACCCCAACTACGATCCCATTGACGGCACGAACGCCACCATCCTCGGGAAGGTGACCGCGGTGCTGCGGCGGGTCTGATCACCCGGGAATGACCTGATCGGACCCTGGGTTCATTTAGGGGGATGTCCCCGATGGCACGGGAGGGCCGATGAAAGACGCTGGTGCTGTGACCACGGCACCCGCTCTTGCCCGCCAGAGGACGACCCCTGGCTGGGCCCGCGCGATCCTCGAGCTGCTGCTCATCCTCGCGCTCTGGGTCTTCTACAGCCTGGCCCGACTGCTCGCCGACACCAGCCTGCAGCCCGCGCTGGACCGCGCCAAGGACCTGCTCCACATCGAGGACCTCCTCGGCATCAGCTGGGAGGTCCCGCTCAACCAGCTCTTCACCGACCACCGGGTGCTGGGTCTGGCCGGCAGCTACTGGTACGCCACGCTGCACTACGTCGTCACCGCCGCGGTGCTGGTCTGGCTCTGGCGGCTGGGCGCCGACCGGTACGGGCCGGCCCGGCGGGCCCTGGTGTTCGGCACGCTGCTCGGCCTGGCGGCGTACCTGATGATGCCGACGGCGCCGCCACGCTTCATCGGCGGGTACGTCGACGTGCTCAGCCTGCACGCGGCCGACGGCTGGTGGGGTGCGGACGCGTCGGCACCGCGCGGACTCGGCGGGCTGACCAACGAGCTGGCCGCGTTCCCGTCCCTGCACGCCGGCTGGTCGCTGTGGGTGGCGCTGGCCCTGCAGGTCTACGCGACCCGCAAGTGGGTCCGGGTCCTCGGCTGGCTCTACGCCGTCGGCACCGCCATCGTGATCGTCGGCACCGGCAACCACTGGGTGATCGACGCCCTGGTCGGCTGGATGGTGGTCCTGGTCGGGTGGGCGGCCGCCCGCGCCGTCGGGCGCATCCCGTTGCCCCGGCTGTGGCCCGAACGCAAGGACTCCCCCGTCGCCGAGTGAGCGGCGGCGGCGACGCGCCGGAGTTGGGCGTTTCTTGACCTGATCGTGGACAGTAGGGGGGTGCGTCTTCCTACTCTCGGCCGTCTGTCCCTGCCCGCGACCGGCCTGCTCGTGGCCGCGCTCGCCTGGGGGGTCCTGAGCGCGCCCGCGCAGGCCGAGGTGGGCAACCCGGACCCGACCACGACCGAGAGCGACCTGACGGCGACCGAGGCCGCCACGGCCGCGCTCGACGAGGTGCAGTCGATCCTCGAGCCGACGACCGCCGACAGCGCCGAGCAGCCGGCCGAGCAGCCGGCCGACCTGACGCTCGCGCTGCGCGACCTCCGGCTGCACCAGGACGACCTGACCGCCAAGCAGCGGGCGACCGCGCGCCGCCTGGTCCCCAGCCGCCCGCTCCCCGACGGCCCGCCGTACAAGGACTTCCCGGCTGCGCAGGACCACGTAGGCGTGCGGGTGCACTGGGCCGCCGACGACACGAGCGTCACCGGCAACCCCGGGTGGGTCGACACGGTCGGCGCGGTGGTCACCCACGTCCTGGCGACGTACCAGGCCGCCGGCTATCGCGCGCCGATGTCGGACGGCGTCCTCGGCGGTGGCAGCGGCCTGCTCGACATCTACCTCGTGGACTTCGCGAACGACCCGAAGTACGCCGACCCGGGGCTCTACGGCTTCTGCGACGCCGCCGTCGTGCCGCCGGCGCAGGGCCCCTACAACACCTCGGCGTACTGCGCGTTCAACCACGACTTCAAGAACTTCCCCGCCCTGTCGCCGGAGAACAACCTCGAGGTGACGGCGGCGCACGAGCTCTTCCACGCCACCCAGTTCGCCTACGACTACAACGAGGACGCCTGGTTCATGGAGGCGACGGCGACGTGGGCGGAGGACGAGGTCTACGACGAGATCAACGACAACCGCCAGTACCTGCCGGCCAGCCCGATCAGCCAGCCGAGCCAGCCCCTCGACCAGTTCGGCTCCTCGCTTCGCCAGTACGGCGAGTGGATCTTCTTCCGCTACCTCTCCGAGCGCTTCCCGCAGGCCCAGGGCGAGCTGCCGCTGATCGTGCGCAAGATGTGGGACCGCGCCGACAGCTCCCGCGGCGTCCGTCTGGACAACTACTCGATCCAGGCGGTGAACAAGGAGCTCAAGTCGCGCGGCACCGACCTGCGACGCGTCTACGCCCAGTTCGGTGCTGCCAACCGGCACCCGGGCCGGACGTACGAAGAGGGCGCGCACTATCCCTCGGCCGCGGCCCAGCGGTCGTGGACCTTCTCGCCCAAGCACCACGACACCCGGTGGCGGGTCGCCAAGGTGGACCACCTGGCCACCCGGACCTTCAAGGTGAAGCCCAGCAGTGGCATGAAGCACTGGCGGCTGCGCGTCTCCGTCGACCTGCCGGACAAGAAGCGCGGGGTCGCCGCGGTCGTCACGACCTACGACAGGTTGGGCCGGCCGAAGAGCCAGTTCGTCCCGATCTCGAACGCCGGCAACGGCCGGGCCCGGGTCGTGTTCAACGCCCGCAAGGTGAGCCGCGTCGACGTCACGCTCTCCAACGCCGGCATCCGCTACCACGGCTGCTGGCGCGGCCCGGCCGAGAACGGCGTCTCGTACTCCTGCAGCGGCATCTCGAGCGACGACGGCCGCCCGATGCGCTACCGCATCACTGCGGTGCGCTGAGCCGCTTCAACGCCTGCCGTACGACGGCGGGGTCGGTCGTCGTCCACATCGGCGGCAGGCTCGCCTTGAGGAAGCTGCCGTAGCGCGCCGTCGCCAGACGGGGGTCGAGCACCGCGACGACGCCGCGGTCGGTGTGGGTACGGATCAGCCGCCCGGCCCCCTGCGCGAGCAGCAGGGCAGCGTGGGTGGCGGCGACCTGCATGAACCCGTTGCCGCCGGCCTGGTCGGCGGCCTTCTGCCGGGCGCTGAGCAGCGGGTCGTCGGGGCGCGGGAACGGGATCCGGTCGATCAGCACCAGCTGGCAGGTGTCACCCGGGACGTCGAGTCCCTGCCACAGGCTCAGCGTGCCGAAGAGGCAGGTGTGCGGGTCCCCGACGAACTGCGCCGCGAGCTCCGGCAGCTGCGCATCGCCCTGGGCGAGCGTGGTCAGGTGCGGGAGCCGCTCCCGGACCACCTCGGCCGCGGCCTCGGCCGCTCGGCGTGAGGAGAAGAGGCCGAGGGTGCGCCCCTCGGCGGCGTCGATCAGCTCCACGATCTCGTCGAGCATCGACGTGCTCATGCCGTCGCGCCCGGGCGGCGGCAGGTGCTTGGCGACGTACAGGATCCCCTGGCGGCCGTAGTCGAACGGGCTGCCCACGTCGAGCCCGCGCCACGGCATCACGCCGTCGGTGCGGTCCGGCGCCGGCTGGCCCTCGATCACCCGCTCGGTCGGCTTGAGCCCCACGCTGGTCGCGACCGACGCGAAGTCGCCGCCGAGCATCAACGTCGCCGAGGTGAAGACGACGGTCTTGTCGGTGAGCAGCTTGTCGCGCATCGGCCCCCACACCTGGAGCGGCGCGACGCACAGCCGCGGTGGCATCCGCTCGGTGCCCTCGGACATCCAGAGCACGTCGGAGTCGAGGTCGGCGGCCATCCGCTCGGCGGTCGCGAACACCTCCTGCACCGCGCCCTTCGCCTGGGTCATCCCGGCGTCCGCGTCCTCGCTTGCCTTGGGGTACGCCGACGCGCAGGCGCGCGCCGCGTCGCGCACCAGCACGAGCGCGTCGGACAGCTGCTCCGGGATTCGCTCGAACCGGCCCGGACTGGCCTCGGCGATCGCGGCACGCAGCGCGTCGGCGGCGTCGGCGAGGTCGTTGGCCTGGTCGCCCTCGACGTGGCGCTGGCTGCGACGGGCGGCCCGCTCGACCTCCGCGGCCCAGAGCTCGTCGGTGGCCGCCTGGGTGACGCGGGTGGTGAGCTCGTGGGCCTCGTCGATCACCACGACGTCGTACTCGGGGATCATCGGGACGCTCTCGATGGCGTCGATCGCCAGGAGCGAGTGGTTGGTGACGATGAGGTGGGAGCGGTGCGCCTTCTCCTTGGCGAGCTCGGCGAAGCACTCCTGACCGAACGGGCACTTGGCGGCGCCCAGGCACTCGCGGTGGTTGACGCTGACCTGGCGCCACTCGCGGTCGGTGTGCCGCGGCGCGCGGTCCCGCTCGCCGCTGCCCTTGCCCTCGACCTCCTGCTCGGCCCAGGTGCGCAGCTCGAGCACCTTCTTGCCCAGCGACCCCTCCGGGAGCACCACGTCGAGCGCACCTTGCTCGTCGGGCACGCCCTCGCGGATCCGGTGCAGGCAGGCGTAGTTGGAGCGGCCCTTGAGCACGGCGTACGACGTGTCGACGCCACTGTCCTTGACCGCCTCGACGAGCCGCGGCAGGTCCCGCTCGACCAGCTGGTGCTGGAGGGCGAGCGTCGCGGTCGCGACCACGACCCGGTCCTTGTGCAGCAGGCTCGGGACCAGGTAGGCCAGCGACTTGCCGGTGCCGGTGCCGGCCTGGACGAGCAGGTGCTGCTCGCTCTCCATCGCGTGCGTGACGGCCTCGGCCATCTGCACCTGACCGGCCCGCTCCTGCCCGCCGAGGGCCGACACTGCGCTCGACAGGAGCTCGGTCACGGTGGGCTTGGCTGGCACCCGAGAACCCTAGCCGCGACTGGGGGCACACCCGGACCGCCATCCCCAGGTCGGCGCCGTGTAACGGGTCGGGCGGCAACAACGCAAGAGCCGAGCGCACGGCTTGCGAATTTCCGACAACTTACGACCGACAGCACAGCTTTCCCTTGCCATCCGGCCGCGTCCTGGCCCGATCATGGGCTGCCGCCCCGGGGCCGCCGGACATATACCGGCCCCGGGGCGATCCAATGCCGTTGCCGGACAGGCCTTGTGAAAATTCGCCAAGTCACGGCCCCCGGCGCAGTCTTTCCTTGCCCTCGGCCGGAGACCTGGCCCGACCATGGGCTGTCCGGCCGCCCCCGATGCCGGGCAGACCTCCATCCCCCAGGAGAAGACCATGCGCGTCCGCAAGGTACTCACCACCGCTGGAGCCATCGCGGCCGCCGGCATCTTGGCTCTCACCCCGACCGCAGCACATGCCGCCATCGCCACCATCGTGGTGAACGGCGTAGCCGCCCCCAACGCCGACGTCGCCATCGACGGCGTCCTCACCTCCGCCAGCGCCACGTACGGCGGATCTCCCTCCGGCTGCGGAGCGGGTGGCACCATCGCCGGCAAGGTGAAGCGCGGCAACGGCGGGCTCGACCCCAACCCCGCGTTCAGCCTGACCGCGATCAACATCAACTGTGGCTCGGCCATCATCCCGACCAACCTGGCCATCGCCTTCACCTGCCCGGTTGACGTCGTCATGTCCAACACCAACGCCGTCAACGTCGGCACCACCGACACCAACATCCAAGGTGTCGCGAAGATGACCAACGGCGCCGGCACCGACTGCGTCAGGGTCGCCTTCGTCGGTGCCGGGTGCCGCCTTGACCTCCGCGGGACCGTCGCGGCCAAGTTCGACGAGACCGTGACCACGGTCGCCGGCACCGACTACCAGGAGCTGAGCGTGAACGGCGCGGGCCTCACCACGCAGAACGCGACCGGCCTGTGCGCGATCCTGATCCCGAACAACTCCGCCGTCACGGTCTCCGCAGCGTTCCTCATCCACGTCACCGGCACCACCACCGGCGTCATCGACTTCCAGTAGCGGCACCACCACGAACCCGCCCCGGGGCCGCCGGACTGTGCCGGCCCCGGGGCGATCCAACCTCAGTACTCCACGTGGTCCAGGTAGAGGTGACCGACCGCGGCGGTGGTCAGGGGCGTGACATCAGGGGTGTCGTTCTCGACGATGTACTCCTCCACGGCGTGGCTGCGGAAGATCCGCGGGAAGTCGACGACGCCGGTGCCGAGGTCGCACATGTCCCCCGTGGCAGCGTCGCGGTCCTTCACGTGGAACTGCCGCACCGTCTGCGGGGCCTCGCGGATCACGTCGATCGCGAACCGGTTCGGGTCGGCGGCACCGGTGTTCACCCCACCGGTGTAGGCCCAGTAGAGGTCCACCTCGAGGTGCACCAGCCGCTTGTCGAGCCGCGAGGTCAGCACCTCCCACGGGGTCAGCCCGCCACCGAGGTCGATCGTGAACTCGTGGGCGTGGTTGTGGTAGCCGTACCTGAGCCCGTACCGCTTCGCGACCGCCGCCTCGGCGTTCATCTGGTCGGCCCACAGCTGCCAGTCCGAGAGCGAGTTGGAGTTGAGGTACGGCACGTTGACGTACTTCTGGCCGAGGATCAGCGCGCCCTCCAGCTTGGCCCGGAGCGCGGCCGAGTCCGCGCTGATGCCGTCGTGACTCGACGACGCCCGGATGCCGAGGCCGTCGAGCCGCGCACGCATCGCGCTCGGCGTGCGCCCGTAGAGGCCCGCGAGCTCGATCTTCTCGTAGCCGTACTGCGCCAGCCGGGTCAGCACCAGGTCGACACCGGCGGGCGTGGTCATCGCATCCCGCAGCGTGTACATCTGGATGCTGATCTCGTCGTGGGGCACGCTCCGCTTGCGCGCGCCGTGGCCGTGCCCCTGGGACGCCGACGCGGGAGCGGTCAGGCCACTCCCGAGTACGGCGGCGCCGGCGACACCAGCCGCGCCGACCGCCGCTCCGCGGAACAGTGAGCGGCGGCTGGCGCCCTTCTCCTCGAGCGAGCGGCGCAGCGCGCCCTCGCCGTCATAGCCGAAACACATGACGAACTTCCTTCCCGAGACGTGCACGTGCTCCCGGACCGATCGGTCCGAGACGTTTACTCCTTCGTGGAGAAGGCCGCGTCGAAGGCGGCTTCCGGTGCGTCGAAGGCCAGGCGCCGGACGAACTCCAGCGCCTCCGGGGCACCGACGAGCCGGTCCATGCCGGCGTCCTCCCACTCGACCGAGATCGGCCCGTCGTACCCGATGGTGTTGAGCATCCGGAAGCACTGCTCCCACGGGACGTCGCCGTGGCCGGTGGACACGAAGTCCCAGCCGCGGCGCGGGTCGGCCCACGGCAGGTGCGAGCCCATCCGGCCGTTGCGGCCGTTGCCGGTCTGGCGCTTCGCGTCCTTGCAGTCGACGTGGTAGATCCGGTCCTTGAAGTCCCAGAGGAACCCGGCCGGGTCGAGGTCCTGCCACACGAAGTGCGACGGGTCCCAGTTGAGGCCGAACGCCTCCCGGTGCCCGATCGCCTCCATCGTGGCGACCGTCGTCCAGTAGTCGTAGGCGATCTCGGACGGGTGCACCTCGTGCGCGAACCGCACCCCGCACTCGTCGAAGACGTCGAGGATCGGGTTCCACCGGTCGGCGAAGTCGCGGTAGCCCGCGGCCACCATCTCCTCGGTCGCCGGCGGGAACATCGCGACGTACTTCCAGATCGAGGAGCCGGTGAAGCCGACGACGGTCTTGACGCCCAGCTTCTGCGCGAGCCGGGCCGTCATCTTCATCTCCTCGGCCGCCCGCTGCCGGACGCCCTCGGGGTCGCCGTCGCCCCACACCTTCGCGGACAGGATGGCTTCGTGCCGCGCGTCGATCGGGTCGTCGCAGACGGCCTGGCCCTTGAGGTGGTTGGAGATCGCGTAGACGCTCAGGCCGTACTTCTCGAGCAGGTCGAGCTTGCCCTGGACGTAGCCGTCGTCGTCGGCCTGCCACGGGTCGAGGTGGTCGCCCCAGCAGGCGATCTCGAGCCCGTCGTACCCCCACTCGGACGCGAGCCGGGCGACCTCCTCGAACGGCAGGTCGGCCCACTGGCCGGTGAACAGCGTGATCGGTCGTGGCATGTCATTCTCCTTTTCAGCTGGGCCTTTCAGCGGACACCGAGCAGGTGCTCCATCGCGAGCTGGTCGAGGGCTTCCATGGCGACGCTGCGAGCGCGCAGCGCGTCCAGGTCATAGGTCGCGCTGACGACGTCGGCGAGGGACTCGCCCGGAGCGACCGTCGGCACGGCGAGCTCGGGTACGCCGGCCGCCTCCAACGCCGCCGCGACCTCGGGGTCGGCCCGGAACGCCAAGGCCTTCTCCCGCAGGATCAGGTAGTTGCGCATGCAGGCCTGAGCGGACTCCCAGACCCCGTCCATCGCCTCGGCCCGCGGCGGCTTGTAGTCGAAGTGCACGTAGCCGTCGTACGCGAGGTCGGTGCCGGCACCCAGGAGCGCGTCGACGGTCCAGAACGCCCCGCGCAAGTTGCCGGCACCGAAGCGCAGGTCCTGGTCGAACCGCGGGCCGTGCTGGCCGTTGAGGTCGACGTGGAAGAGCTTGCCGTGCCACATCGCCTGGGTGATGCCGTGGGCGAAGTTGAGTCCGGCCATCTCCTCGTGCCCCACCTCGGGGTTGAGGCCGACCATCTCCGGGTGCTCGAGCTCGGAGATCAGCGCGATCGCGTGCCCGATGGTCGGCAGCAGGATGTCGCCGCGCGGCTCGTTCGGCTTCGGCTCGAGCGCGAACCTGATGTCGTAGTTCTGCTCGTTGACGTAGCCGCAGAGGAGGTTGAGGGACTCGGCGAACCGATCGAGGGCGGCGCCCACGTCCTTCGAGCCGCCGTGCTCCGCACCCTCACGGCCGCCCCACAGCACGAACGTCTTCGCGCCCAGCGAGGCGGCGAGGTCGACGTTGCGCAGCACCTTGGCGAGCGCGTAGCGGCGCACCTCCCGGCTGTTGGCCGTGAGCGCGCCCTCCTTGAAGACCGGGTCGGAGAAGAGGTTCGTCGTCACCATCTCGACGCCGATGCCGGTGTCGGCGAGCGCCTTCGTGAAGCGCTCGAGCGTCGCCTCGCGGGTCGCGTCGTCGGGCAGCAGGTCGTCGTCGTGGAAGGTCACCGCGGCGGCGCCGAGCTCGGCCAGCTGGTACGTCGCCTCGACCGGGTCGAGCAGGTCGCGCGACGCCGGGCCGAAGACGTCGACGCCCTGCCAGCCGACCGTCCAGAGACCGAACGAGAACTTGTCGTCGTGGGTGGGGGTGAAGCGGTCACTCATGGAGCTCATTACTGGGCGATCTCCTGCCAGGTACGGGAATCGGAGCTCGACTCGACGGCGGCCAGCACCTGCTGGACCTGCAGGCCGTCGGCGAACGATGGGCTGGGGTCGGTGCCACCGGCAATGGCCGTGACGAGGTCGACGACCTGGTGGGTGAAGCCGTGCTCGTAGCCGAGGCCGTGGCCGGGCGGCCACCACGCCTCGACGTACGGGTGGGTCGGCTCGGTGGCGAGGATCCGGCGGAAGCCTGCGTACTGGGCGTCCTCGCGGGCGTCGAAGTACTCCAGGACGTTCATGTCCTCGAAGTCGAACGCCAGGCTGCCGAGCGAGCCGTTGACCTCGATCCGGATGGAGTTCTTGCGGCCGGTGGCGAAGCGGGTCGCCTCGAAGACGCCCATCGCCCCGCCGGCGAAGGTGGCGAGGAAGGACGCGGCGTCGTCCACGGTGACCGGTCCGCGCTCGGTGGCGGAGCCACCACCGCCCAGGCTGCCGGCGGTCGAGGCAGCGGCGTACGGCCGCTCCTTGACGAAGGTCTCGAGCCGGCCGGTGAGCTCGGTGATCCGGGAGCCGGTGATGTACTGCGTGAGGTCGACGATGTGGGCGCCGATGTCGCCGAGCGCGCCGGAGCCGGCCTTCTCCTTGTCGAGCCGCCACGACAGCGGTGCCTCCGGGTCGGCGATCCAGTCCTGGAGGTACTGCGCGCGCACGTGCCGGATCTCGCCGATGCGGCCCTCGGCCACCAGCTCGCGCGCCAGCCCGATGGCGGGCACCCGTCGGTAGGTGAAGCCGACCATGGCGCGTACGCCGCGGGCGCGCGCCTGGTCGGCGGCGGCGGTCATGGCCTCGGCCTCGGCGACCGTGTTGGCCAGGGGCTTCTCGCAGAGCACGTGCTTGCCGGCCTCGAGGGCGGCGATGGCGATCTCGGCGTGGGTGTCGCCGGGGGTGCAGATGTCGACGATGTCGATGTCGTCGCGGGCGACGACCTCGCGCCAGTCCGTCGCGCTCTCGGCCCAGCCCAGCCGGGCCGCGGCCTCGGCTGCCCGGGTGGCGTCGCGGCCGACGACCACCGCCATCTCGGGGCGGGCGGGCAGGGCGAAGAAGTGGGGTGCGGTGCGCCAGGCCTGCGAGTGGGCGTTGCCCATGAACGCGTGCCCGATCATCGCGACGCGCAGGGGCAAGCTCTGTTCGGTCATGCGGACTCCCGGGTGGAGGTGCCCGCCCCCGGGCCCTGACGGAGTGGGGCCGGGGGCGGGCAGGTGCGGATCAGGACGCGAAGGCGTTGTCGATGAAGTCGTCGACGTTGTCCTTGGTCACGACCGGCGCGTACAGCTGGACGGTGCGAGGGACCTCGACCTCGACCAGGTCGGACATCGCCTTGCCCTGGACGAGCAGCCGGGCCAGCTTGACGCCGTCGGCGGCCTGGGTCGACGGGTAGATGACCGTTGCCTTGAGCACCGAGTTGTCGGCCTTGATGGCCTCCATGGCGTTCTTGGAGCCGGCGCCGCCGACCATGATGAACTCGTCGCGGTTGGCGTTCTTGATGGCCGCGAGGACGCCGACGCCCTGGTCGTCGTCGTGGTTCCAGAGGTAGTCGATCTTCGGGGCGGCCTGCAGCAGGTTCGCCGCGGCCTCCTCGCCGCCCTCGACGGTGAAGTCGGCGGCGACCCGGTTGTCGACGTTCAGACCACAGTCGGCCAGCGCGTCCTTGAAGCCCCGGCTGCGGTCCTGGGTGAGCGGCAGCGAGTCGATGCCGGCGATCTCCGCGACGACCGCGTCCTTGTCACCGTCGGCCTGCTCGCAGACGAAGGTGCCGGCGGAGACGCCCATGCCGTAGTTGTCGCCGAGGACCGTCACGCGGGCGGCGTTCGGGTCGTCGAACTCACGGTCGACGTTGATCACCGGGATGCCGGCTTCCATGGCCTTGAGCGCGATCGGCGTCATCGCAGCACCGTCGAACGGCAGCAGCACGATCGCGTCGACACCGTCGTTGATGAACGTCTCGACCTGGCTGATCTGGACGCTCACATCGTTGGTGCCCTCGGCGACCCGCAGGTCGACGTCGTCGTACTCGTCGGCAACCTTCTGGGCCGACTCGGTGATCGAGCCCATCCAGCCGTGGTCGGCCGCCGGGGCGGAGAAGCCGATGACGACCTTGTCGCCGGCCTCGTCGTTGGAGCCCGCCGCGGCCGCGGACGTGCCGCCGCTGCTGTCGTCGGCGTCGTCGCCGCCCGAGTCGTTGCTGGTGCAGGCGGCGAGGGACAGTGCGGCGACGCCGGCGACCATGACGGTCGCGAGCCGCTTCCTCGAGCTGATGGTGGTGGACCGCAGGGACATGGTGGTGCTCCTTGAGAGATGCGGAGATGTGGTGGTGCGGAGGTGTGGTGGTGCGACGAGGTGGTGCTAGGTGCTGCTGTTCCGAGACGCCAACCTCTGCTGCAGGAGCACGGCGGCGACGATGATGGCTCCCTTGAAGAGCGACTGCTCGGAGAAGGAGCGGTTGTTGAGGATGAAGATGTTCGTGATCGTCGAGAAGATCAGGACACCGAGGACGGTGCCGACGATCGTGCCGCGGCCGCCGGTGAGCAGGGTGCCGCCGATGACGACCGCCGCGATCGCGTCGAGCTCGAGGAGAGTGCCGTGCGTCGAGCTGCCGGTCGTCGTCTTGGCAACCAGCATCAGTGCTGCGATGCCGCAGCAGAAGCCGATCAGCACGTACAGGTAGACGGTCTGCCGCTTCACGTTGATGCCCGCCAGTCGGGCCGCCTCGGGGTTGCCGCCGACGGCGACCGTACGGCGACCGAAGGTGGTGCGGTTGAGCAGGATCCAGCCGGCGGCCGAGACCAGGGCGAACAGCCAGATCTGGACGTCGACGCCGAGGACGTCTCGGTCGAAGAACTCGTCGAAGCCCGGGACGTTCACAATCTGGGTCTTCTTGTCGCTGATGATCTCCGCGAGGCCCCGTGCGCTGGCCAGCATGGCCAGGGTCATGATGAACGGCACGATGTTGCCGTACGCGATCAGCAACCCGTTGACCAGGCCACACGCGGATCCGACCATCAGGGCGACGGCGACCATCCAGACCCAGGAGGTGTCCTCGGCGAGCTGCTGGGTCGCGACCGTGGTGCACCAGACTGACGAGAGGGCGACGATCGCCCCGACCGAGAGGTCGATGCCGCCGCCGATGATCACGAACGTCATCCCGATGCTGACGACGCCGGTGACCGCCGCCAGCCGCAGGATCGTCGTGGCGTTGTCCCAGTCGGCGAACCGGCTCCCGGCCGTGATGGAGCCGACGATGCAGATCAGCAGCAGCGCGACGACGAGCCCGGCGTTGCGGCCGACACTGGTACGCAGCAGGGCGAGGACCGGGTTGGGCTCTCGTTCGGTCTTGAGCGCGGCCTCTTCGACCCGCGCACTGTCTTGGCTCATGCGTGAGCTCCTTCCATGACGAGGTCGAGGACCTTCGCTTCGTCGATCTCGGTGGCAGCGGACTCGTGGACGACCTCGCCCTCGCGGACGACGAGGACCCGGTCGGCGAGACCGAGCACCTCCTCGATCTCGCTGGACACGACGACGACGGCTACGCCGCGGTCGGCCAAGGACCGGATGAGCTGGTAGATCTCGGAGCGGGCGCCGACGTCCACGCCGCGGGTGGGCTCGTCGAGCAGCAGCACCCGGCAGTCACGCAGCAGCCATCGGGCGAGCACGACCTTCTGCTGGTTGCCGCCGGAGAGGGTGCGTACGGCGCGGGTCACCCCGTCGGGACGTACGTCGAGGCTGGTGGTCAGCTCCTGCGACCGGCGGCGCTCCTCGCCGCGGTCGAGGAAGCCGAGCCGCGCGAACCGGCTCATCGACGAGATGGTGATGTTGCTGTAGACGGCGTCGTCCAGCAGCAGCCCCTGGCTCTTGCGCTCCTCGGGGCACAGGCCCATCCCGGCCTTGACCGAGGACGTCACCGACCCGCGCCGGAGCCGCTTGCCGTCGACGCTGACGGTGCCGGTCGAGGCCCGGCGGGCGCCGTACAGCGTCTCGATGATCTCGGAGCGGCCGGCGCCGACGAGACCGGCGAGCCCGATGATCTCGCCGGCGTGCACGGTGAGGTCGACTCCCGTGAACACGCCGGCGAGGCTGAGGTCCCGCACCTCCAGCACCGGCTCCCCGCGGTCGCGGGCAGTCTCGGCGCGGGGCGGGAAGACGTACTCGATCGAACGGCCGGTCATCAGCCGGATGAGCTCGGCGGTCGGGGTGTCCGCGACCGCCAGGCCCGTCGAGACGGTGCGGCCGTCCTTGAGGACGGTGATCCGGTCGCCGATCTCGCGGATCTCCTCCAGCCGGTGGGAGATGTAGACGACGGCCACTCCCTCGGTGGTGAGGTCGCGGATCACCCGGAAGAGGTTCTTGACCCCTTCCTGGTCCAGCACCGCGGAGGGCTCGTCGAGCACGAGCAGGCGGGTGTCGTGCGATAGAGCTCGGGCCATGCTGACGATCTGTTGCGAGGCCGGCGAGAGATCGCCCACGACCTTCGTGGGTGAGATCTCGGGGTGCCCGAGCCGTGCCATCAGGTCCCGCACCAGCTTGTGCGCCCGACTGCGGTGGGTGAATCCAGCCCGGGAGACCTCGTGGCCGAGGAAGACGTTCTCGGTGACGTCGAGGTGCGGCACCAGGTCGAGCTCCTGGTAGATCGTCGCGACGCCGTGCTCGATCGCCTTGGCCGGCGTGGAGAACGCGGTCTCCGCACCGTCCCAGGTGATGGTCCCGTCATCGGGCTGGTGGAAGCCCGAGAGCACCTTGATCAGCGTCGACTTGCCGGCGCCGTTCTGACCGAGCAGGCAGTGCACCTCGCCGGCACGGACGTCGAGGTCGACGCCGTCGAGCGCGCGGACGCCGGGGAACTCCTTGACGATCCCCGTCATCTGCAGCAGCGGCGCCGCCGTGGCGTTGGCAGTCATCGGTCTCCTCCCAGGAGTGCGGCGGCGCGCTGCGGCGCCACGATGGTCGGGTCGTCGAAGACGGCCTCGAGGGCGACGGCCGCGCCACCCCGGACCGCGGCCGTGAACCCGAGGGTGGAGAACTCCACCCGGGTGCCACCCGCCTGCGGTGCTAGTACGCCGGCCTGGAGGTGCTCCTCGATGGCGGGACGCATGTGGTGGCCGATCTCCGCGAAGTAGCCGCTGAGGACGATGGCAGCCGGGTTGAGAGCGTTGGTGAGCATCGCGGCGCCGATGCCGATCCAGTTGCCGATGCCGTCGAGTGCGGCGATGGTGCGGGTGTCGCCGAGGTCGGCGCGCCGGTTGAGCTCGGCCAGCCGGTCGTCGAGCGCCATCGCCGGGTCTCGCACCGGGTCGTCAGGGTCGGCGGCGGCGTCGAGGAGGGCGCGCAGGCCGCAGACCGTCTCCCAGCAGCCGACCCGCCCGCAACCACAGCGACGACCGCCCGGCTCGACGATCATGTGGCCGAACTCCCCGGCGTACCCCTGGTGCCCGCGCAGCAGCCGGCCGCCCGCGACGATGCCGCCGCCGACACCGACCTCGCCGAAGATCACCAGGATGTCCTGCCGGTTCGGGTCGCCGGGGACGGCCTCGGCGATGGCGGCGAGGTTGCCCTCGTTCTCGATGGAGACGGGGTACGCCGCGCCGAGGCGGGCGCGGAGCTCGGAGCCGACCGGGACGTCGCGCCACCGGAGGTTAGGGCCGACCGTCAGGACCTCGCGTGGCCGGTCGAGCAGTCCGGCGACGCCGACGGTGGCGCCGACGGTGTACGCGCCGTGGGCCCGGACGTCCGCGTCGGTGCGCTCGACGAGCTCGACCAGGCGGTCGAGCACCTCGTCGACCGCGAGCTTGTGGGCGTCGAGCGCCAGGCGATGCTCGGCGACGACGTTGCCGGCCAGGTCGAGGGCGATGGCAGCCACGTGGTTGACGTTGATCTCGGCGCCGATGCCGCAGACCGCCGTACCGGCGAGCTCGACCGACGTGCCCGGGCGGCCCATGCCGCCGCGCTCCACACCGGCGGCGCGGACCAGGCCCAGGTCGGCCAGCTCGGCCACCAGGGCGGACGCGGCCGACCGGGTCAGGTCGAGCTCGGTCGCGAGCCGAGCCCGCGAGCGCGGGCCGCGGTCGCGCAGCTGGCGCAGGACGAGGGAGAGCTTGGCGCTGCGCACGTGCGACCTCCCGACCCTCGACGCGTGCCGTCAGCCCCTGTGACTGCGGTCACTCATTAGTTGAGATGCCGCACAAAGTAGGGGTCAATGACCGAGAGATGCAAGCGTTTCGGGCGAAAGAACCCAAAGTGATGCGCAAACTTTGCAAAGTAACCTGCGAAAGTTGGCGTTGAGTTGACGCTCTAGGGTGCGTAGACGGAGGCACTGATCATGCGGGCCGCGCCGATGACTCCGCCCTCGTCGCCGAGCTCGCTCAGCACGATCGGGAGGTTGCCGGTGGCGAGCGGGAGCGACCGGCGGTAGGTGACGCCGCGGATCTCGGCGAGCAGCGCGTGGCCCAGGCCGGTCACGCGGCCCCCGATGACGATCAGACCGGGGTTGAAGAACGACACCAGGCCGGCCAGCACCTGGCCGATGTGGCGCCCGCTCTCCCGGATCAGCTGCACCGCCTGGGCGTCACCCTGAGACACGGCGATGCCGACGTCGGCCGCCGAGAGCTCGCCCTTCTCGCTCAGCAGCGCCGCGAGAGCCGGGGACCGCCCGCTGCGCGCCGCCGTCGCCGCGTCTCGGGCCAGCGCCGCACCCCCGGAGAACGCTTCGAGGCAGCCGGTGTTGCCGCAGGCGCAGGTCGGCCCGAAGTCCTCGACCCGGATGTGCCCGATGTCGCCGGCGCAGCCGTTCACGCCGCGGTAGAGCTCGCCGTCGATGACGATCCCGCAGCCGATGCCGGTGCCGATCTTGACGTAGAGGAAGTCCTGGGCGCCCTTGGCCACGCCCGCGTGCTGCTCCCCCACGGCGAGCACGTTGACGTCGTTGTCGAGCACGACGGGGCAGCCGAGCTCCCGGGAGACGGCGTCGCGGACCGGGTAGCCGTCCCAGCCCGGCATGATCGGCGGCGAGACGGAGACGCCGCGGTTGAAGTCGACCGGACCCGGTACGCCGATGCCGGCCCCCATGACCTGGTCGACCCCGGCCTCCGCCAACACCTCGCGCACCAGCTCCAGCGCGGTCGCGAGGACGACCTCCGGACCCTGGCGGATGTCGCTCGTGCGGTGTCGCGTCGCCAGCACCGCGAGCCGGCCGTCGGTGATGCCGACCGACATGCCGGTGGCGCCGATCGAGATCCCCACGAACCGGATCTCCGGCGAGAGGTCGACCAGCGTCGAGCGACGGCCGCCGCGAGACGCCGCCGGCCCGGCTTCCTGGGCCAGCCCGAGCTCGGCCAGGCGCACGACCTCGGCCGCGATCGTCGTACGGGACACGTGGAGCCGGTCAGCGAGCTGCGCCTTCGAGAGCGCCCCCTCATCACGGAGCTGGGCGAGGATCCGGGCCTGCATCGGGCTCTCCGCCCGGCCCGCCAGGGAATGACGCACGCGGGGAGTCTCCCACGGCCATCCACAGCGACCTACGGCTTGCGCCAGACGGAGACGTGGCTCTCGCTGTCGGAGGTGAAGGGACTTCGGTCCCAGTCCGCGAACCGGGCCTCGAGCACCATCCCGGCAAGCTGGGCCATCAGGTCGCACTCGGACGGCCAGATATAGCGGAAGTTGCCGTGGCCGTAGCGCGCGGTCCCCTCAGACTCGGGCCAGAAGTGGTGGGACTGGCACTGCTGGGTGACGAGGTCGTAGGTGTCGAAGACGAGGTGGCCGTCGCCGACACTCATCGGAGACGCGAGCTGACCGGGTGGAAGGCGGCGCACCGGCGGGACCCAGAGCTCGATGACGAACCGACCTCCGGAACTCAGGTGACGGGCAGCGTTGCGGAAGCACTCGACCTGCTCCTCCTGGGCGCGGAGGTTGGAGATGCTGTTCCACACCAGGTAGACGAGCGAGTACGTCCCCGGAACCGTCGTCGTCGCCATGTCGCCGATCGCCACGGGAAGCGCCGCCGGATCCACCTTCCGCCGGAGCTGGGCGACCATGGGTTCCGACAGCTCGATGCCGGTCACGGGCACACCACGGGCGGCCAGGGCAACGGCGACACGTCCGGTCCCGATCGCGAACTCCAAGGCCGGCCCTGACCCAGCCAGGTCGGCGAGGAAGTCGACCGTCGGGCCGAGCACCTCCGGCGCGAACTTCTCGGCCGACGTCTCGTCGTAGCGCTCGGCTGCTTCCTCGCTCCACACGTCGCTGCTCGTCATAGCGCCGAGCCTGGACGATGGGCCGCAGGGTGTCGAAGGGTTATCGCGCCCGCGGACATGACTGTGGCCCCACCGGCGGTGTCGGTGGGGTGTGGGTCAGTGGGTTCGTCGTCTCTTGTGGGTGAGGTCGTTGAGGTAGATGCGGCCCATCGGTGAGGTCCACTCGAAGGTGGTGAGGGTGGGCCGGGTGTAGGTCCAGTAGCCGAAGGTCTTCAACCGGTGGTGCAGCCGGCACAACGGGGCGAGATTGAGCGACTCAGTTCTGCCGCCTTGGTGCCAGGGGGTGATGTGGTCGAGGTCGCAGGCGCGGGCGGTCCTG
>Ga0190274_10000343_pt1 | contig 29076 bp, 30 predicted proteins | sample Popmic531T_FD_133002 | JGI IMG/M metagenome (GOLD analysis project Ga0190274, IMG submission 133002) | Populus adjacent soil microbial communities from riparian zone of Yellowstone River, Montana, USA - 531 T | ecosystem: Environmental > Terrestrial > Soil > Riparian zone | place: USA: Montana... | reverse complement strand
GGAGGTGGAGTACCTGTTGTTATGATTATGGTATTTGAAAGCGTATTGCCACAGGCGTTAGTAGCAGTGCACGAGTAATTTCCCACAGCAGTGGCACTGTATGAACTACTGGTTGCTCCAGTGATTGCTGTTCCATTTAATTTCCACTGAAATGTGGACCCGGCAGTGGCGCTTGCCAACATAAACACAGAACCACCTGTGCACAATTTTGTAGAATTATACGATGATGAAATGGTAATGGCAGGAATCGTTAATACAGAAACTGTTAAACTATTAGAAGCGATGCTTCCGCATGAATTGGAAATAACGCATAAATAATTTCCGGATGTGTTTGCAGCATAAGTGGAGCTTGTGGCTCCTGAAATAGTGATACCATTTTTTTTCCACAGGTAAGTAAGTCCTGCACCGGTTGTTGCTGTTAAAGTCACATTCCCGCCCGAACAAAATGTAAGCGCCCCACCTGCAGCAATAGTACCTGTTGGCAATGTGCATGCAGAGCACCCCGTCACCGGAGTCGGGTCAATGGTTTCAGCATAAGTAGTGAATCCAAGGGTGCCATGATTTTGTTGGTTGGAATAATCCGTGATTGTTTGAGAACCTACATCATTGCAGCGCCAATATCCTACGAGCGCAGGATTAGCAGCTCCGCTCAAAACTGTATTCATGTTCGTTTGCAACTGGCTTTGCGTGCGTGTGGTATTCCAAAGCCTGACTTCCTTTATCAATCCGTAAAAACCCCAGGGACCATGAAAATCAGGAGAGCTCCCAATATACAAATCGCCGGATCCGGGGTTAGTCGCAAAACATGATCCGGAATAAACTCCATCCACATAACATAAAAAATTGCCGTTCACAGGACCGGAAATTGCAACATGATGGCAGGCGCCACCACGAAAATCAACATTCGAAACCCCATAACCTCCACTGCCAAGAAAAAACACCAGGTAACCATCGAGGATTGTAAGCATGTATCCACCGGTACCGGTGTCGGTTCGGTTACTTATGATTGGATAATTTGTGTTCGTGGTACCCGGAGCATCATCATCTCTGACCCAGGCTTCTATGGTAAAGGCTCCTGCATTAAAATTGTATGCAGGGATTTCGGGAATATTAACAAGATCACCTGTTCCGTCAAAATATAAACTGTTTGTGCTCAATTGTGCCTTTGCATGAAAGGGGTTCAGGAGCAGTAGCGTGAGAAGAAGGTATTTTCTCATAGTTTATGTGTTTTCTAATTGATCATCACAGGTCAGCGGTCAACGGTGGATTTTTTGTGGTTATTTAAAATGGTTTTCACTTTAAGTTTTATTCATTGTTAAACCAGTTACTTATTTTCTTTATTGTCAATTGGCTCCCACAGTTCAATCTTATTTCCCTCTGCGTCCATAATATGAATGAATTTTCCGTAGTCGTAAGTAGCCATGGTGTCGAGTATAGTCACTCCATTTTCTTTGAGTTTAGTTACAAGTCCTTCAAGATTCTGAACCTGGTAATTGATCATAAAGTCCTTTTTGGAAGGCGCAAAATATTCATCCCCGTTTTTGAAAGGTTTCCATTGGAGAGAATTTACTTCATCAGGTCTTTGAATATTCCTCGATTCAAAACTCGACGAACCCCAATCGTTGATCTCAATTCCCAGATTTTTAGTATACCACTCTTTCGTTTCCTTCGGATTGTCGGAATAAAAGAAAATGCCTCCAATTCCGGTCACTTTTGGCGTAGTATCAACCGGGGAAGCCGAGGTGTTAGTTTGTTCCTTTTTTTCTTCCATTTTATCTGTTTTTTCAGGTGCAGAATCACATCCGGCAAGTAGTGTTACCAGCGAAAACACTATTAATAGCTTTCTCATTATCTGGTACATGCCAGCGGGATATTTGATTACAGTCATTAGGTGAAAGTGGCTATAAAAGTGATGTGGTTACCCGGGTTTTGGACCAATAATTTATCGTCCAATATCCCGGAAACTCTAAAGCTACAAATTTCTCCTATATTCTCCAAAAAAGCGTCAAAATCGGATATGTCCTCACTAAACAACAGTCTGCCTTTGTAATTGCTGAAAACAGCTGATATGTCTAACTTTTCATTATATTTAATAGTCAGAATTGGGACTTTCAACATTCCTTCCAATATTGAAAGCACAGTTATTCAGGAAAATGTATGCCGTCGAGACAAAAATGCGGTATTTTAAGAAATGGGGATCGGGTTTCATCATTCCACTTCTTTTGATTCCTCACCTGATTCTATCGCAACATGCATTGAGAAGCGATACAATTGCTCCTGCATCCATTTATTCGATTGGACTTGCAACTCATTATGGTTTTGTTTTTGTTCATTCCAAAGAAGTTAAGAATACGCAAGGGTCAAAACCCTGGGGAATAGAACTTGATTTCAATAAACAGCTGTTGAAAAATGAATCGTGGGATGAATGCCATTGTTTTCCACGAACAGGAATTGTATTGTCCTATTTTAACCTCGACAACAATGACCTTGGTCACAGCTTCAATGCGGCTATATACATTGAACCATTCATAAATCCATCGCACCGGGTGAAAGTGTCAATGAAAGGAGCCGCAGGACTCTCCTGGCTTACGAATCCTTATCACGAAACAACTAATCCCGAAAACAAATCGTACAGCATGGCACTCAATGCCTATTTAGGATTAGGATTGGGAGTAAATTTTAAGATAAGCCGGAAAATACATGCAAAGTTCTCAGCGTACTACAATCACATATCAAACGGAGGGCTTAAAGACCCTAATTATGGGATCAATTGGCCGACTTTAACAGTTCAGGCTTTTTATTTAATCAACCCGGCTCCACTTCCGCTAAGAGAAAAGGATAAGAATGTGAACTACAAAAACAAACCATTACGCAAAGACATAATTCTTTACTTAACACAGAAAAATGATTATGCAATCTGGGGTGGTGGGTTTGCTGTGAGTAAGCAAATCAGTGGAATGAATGCGTTGACCCTAGGAACAGAAGTTACTTCAGATCATGCTCTTGAAAAAAGGATGGAAGAAGACGAGGTTGAAGATAAAAATTATGTGTATGCAGGTCTCCTTGCGGGACATGAATTCCTGATGGGTCGTTTTAATTTCAGTCAGCAAATAGGGGTTTATATTTACAAAGACAATGATTATTACAATGCATTATATCAGAGGTACGGATTAATGTATTCTATCAGTAAATTGCTGTCTTTCGGAGTAAATCTGAAGGCACATGGAAAAGAAGCCAACTTCCTTGACGGAAGAATAGTTTTGAGTTTAAGGGGTAAGAAAAAATTGTGAAAACCGTACTACGATTTGAGTTCGTACAGAATATTAAATACTCTAATCACGGTATCCAACAACGAAAATATGGACTATCGTAGAATAAAGAATGATGTGGAATGAATCTCCGTAAGTTGTTCCGTAGTTTTTAACCAGTGTTTTGAGATCTCTGAAGTATTATCTTTAATTTTTAGGTTCCCATGCCGGGTCAATTTCCTTTACGGGATCAATGAAGATATTCCCAAAATCATAACTCAACATAGTTCCTTTACTGTGAAAAAAATCATCAAATGCCAGTACAAAGGCTATGATCAATTCCTTTTCTATTGCTGAACTTTCAATTTTGATTGTATAATTATCACCACCAAAAATTGCTTTTTTACTTTTATCAATCAATCCAACTTGTACATCATTTAAAAAAATACCCAATTTCCTGCCTTTTTGCCCGTAAATATCAATTGCTCCTTGGGTTGCAAATAACCGGTAATGATTATTTGAAATGGTTAGCATTCTGCTTGAAGAATATGTCCCAAAAGATAAAGTATATTTAGGATATGGCTCCGCAGGAAATTCAAATTCCTTTTCAACTGTTCCGATTTCCTTCTCATTAAGATTAAAAATTCCAATCCTGGAACCAAAAGTAAAAAGGTCACTTTTTGCTTTATAAGTTAATTTTTCATCCACTAAAATTTCATATTTATCCTGAATGAAAGCAAACTTCTTTTGATTTATTTCGATTTTCATTAAAATGTCTGAGTTTATATATTATTTTTCAAGAATGCTTTTCAATGTTGTCAAACTAATATCCATATCCTTCTTAACTGATTTTTCCACCATTGGAATTAAAATATTGAAAGGATATTTCAAAATCCCTGCATTGCTCCAGTATACCTTAGTTTGATTGTCAGATAAAGATTCCGTTTCCATGATCATTCGTGCAGTAGCAGCCATGGGTTTTACAAAACGAATTTCCGCTTCAATTTTTTTCCCATCCACAATACCCAAAATTTCCTTCTCCCCTACTCCGGCATCTTTATTTCCGCTCCAGGAATAAATATAACCAACTGTCCCGTCAGTTCCTTTGAATTTCTTTTCCCTGTCGGGGGAAGCCATTGCGTGCTTATTAAACTCGTCCTGGTTTTTGAGTAGCTTCACATAGTCAAAAACCTTTTGCCTTGGAGCATTAATTACAATTTCACATTTGACATAATGTTTCTTCGTTTTAAAAAGTGCAAAGGTCAGCAGCAAAGAGATGATGCCTGCCAGTACTAATAAAATTGTGATTATGGTATTCATGTTTATTTTTACATTATTTGCAAATTGCACTCAACTTTTAATCAAATTATTCGATCCAGGACAAATCATCCAGATTGTACAAATTTTCGCCACACTTACATTTTTCTTGCAGTTTATCATGATCACGATTTTCACAACTTATACATATTCTTGTTACACTTCTTTCTCTTGTTACAAATAAATAAACGAACAGACCCATCAAAACTGATAATATTAAATACATATGTATATTTGATGCGATTTCATCCCATGTCTGAGGTGGATATGCTTCAGAAAGCAAATTTGGATCATACCTGATTCGACCACTCCCTAAATATCTATCTTCTAATATTGCAAATATAAATGTAAAAAGACTCACAAATAAACTATTCCTAATTGCCTTTCGTTTGATCTTTTTCTTTGCGAGAATTTTATCTTCATAAGTCAGCACTTTCCACATTATGCTATTTGATAATTTGAGAATAAATTTTTAAGTGATATACTTTCATTTATCAGTTGCCTTTACTATAGTGCTAAAATTTTTTTTATCGCCAATCAATATTTCCACCATATAAATTCCAGGTGGTAGGAATTCCAAATGAAGCTGCACTTCTGTTTCCAAATGGAAATCATTTTTATAAAATTGCTCCCTTCCTAAAAGGTCGATGATACGAATTGAAGACAATTGCTGAGTTGTATTGTTAACGGAAATTGAAACTTCATCGGTGAACGGGTTAGGATAAATACCGATGGAATTCGCAGATAGCATTTCAGCAGTTCCTGATGGAATATTACAGAACAAATTTGCCGGGAAAGAGGGAAGACCGAGTTTTGATAAATTAGGAAGGGAAATGCAATTCGTGATATAGTTGCAGGCCGAACCTTGAAGATTGGGATTCGTGATGCAGGAAAGTGCATTCACATCATTCCTGGCAACATAAATTTTACCATCGGGTGCAATTTGCAAGGCTCCAAAGAAATCGGAGGCTGATAATCCGACTGTATCCATCGAAGCTATAATGGCCGAAGGCGAGCCTGCAGAAAGATCATATTGCAGAATTAATCCCGGATCCAGCATAGAAGCATACAGTTTTGAATTGTCGGGAGAAAATTCAAGTCCGTAAACACCATTCTGAACAGAAAATGATCCCAATAAAAGCGCATTGGAAATAATTCCAGTTGCCGGATCAAAATCAAAAAGCTCTACTGTTGATGCATTGTTATTAAATTCCCACGTTGCTGCTGCAAGTGTGTTGCCACAAGGTCCCACTTTCAAATATCCTAATTTTTGAGGGTCGTTGGCCACTGTCACACCTAAAGAGGATACAACAGGGACAGTGTCAAGTCCGGTAGAGGATAAATGATAAACATAATAATTATTGCTTAACGATCCATGACCCAGTATCCAATAGTCCACACCGTTTTGATGCAAAGTGGCAGTAAGTTTTTCGGTGCATTGATAGCGTAAGGGTTCATTCTTCAATGTAACATCTCCTAATCCATTATTTAATGTCATATCAATTACATTATATGCTATAGGACTAAAACTTCCTTGCTCGGGAGCAGTAAAAAGATAATAGATAGTGCTGCTTCCCGGCAATGGAACAATTATAGCGGATTGAGTGGATGAGTAGTCACCCCAAAGTCCGGTACCATTTGCCATCTCCGTATGTGCACTGTTCCAAACAGTAGAGCCATCCGAATAAAACAGAAGGTTGCCATTCGCATCCGAAATGCTGGTACTGCCCTCCCAGGTTGAAAGTTGCGAACCTGTTATAACTGATGGTGGTACAGTATTGAAAGTAATAGCAGCTCCGTCCCCGAAAAACCAGTTATTTGCCTGATTTTGAGCTGGTAAAATTGAAGAAGCAAGTAAAAAAAAGAGAATTAAAGTTAAAGTTCTCATAAAGTTAGTTTTAAAATATTCCAGAAAGATATAAAAAAGAGACATTAACGTTGAATCACTTTATAGAAAAATTTATTGAGTAATATTTTGTATAAAAATTGTTATGATATTTGGATCATTTATGATTCTTATGATCTATTATGATTGATTCATTATGATTGATAAATTATGATTGATCATTTATTTTTGCGTTCCTAACTCAACTTATTGAAGTGGTTGCTCAACTATTTTCCAATAGGAATCCTTTCTGATGATTTTACCATCACGAAATTCCCAAAGGTCACAGCCACGCACTTTCAATTTAACACCTGCAGTTGTAGTTCCTGATAATGTCCATTCAGAAACTCCCCGAGTCCCGTCAGCAGAAATCCAGTGATTGTCGTCGCCATAATGCACATCGGGAATACTTTTAAAGCGGCTCGCAAGTCCTTCCCTAACCTGGGCTTTTCCAATAAATCGCAGTCCATATGGTTCAGGTCCTCTGGGAAAATCAAACGAGCAATCATCAGAAAAATATTCCATGATGGCATCCAGGTCGTGCCGGTTGAAAGCATCGAGCACTTGTTTCATTGTATCTGTGGTAACTTTCATTTGATTTGGATTAGTAGATTCATGTTTATCACTGCAGCCTGTAAAAATCGTTAGTGATGCTATTACTATCGTTAAAGTAATCAGGTTTTGTTTTTTCATTTTAGATCGGGTGATTTTCCTGATGAATTACAACCAGTCCCAGGATGTTGACGGATACAAGTGGATCTTGAAGATACACCTATTTTACCTCAATGTAGTACAATCTCTACAATTATTCAACAACCACCTGCTTAAATTTGCCATTCCGGGATATAAATTACTATCGGGGAAAAATGATATCTTAATTTAAGAAAAACAAAATATGAAACAAATTATTACCAATGAAAATTCAGGAAGTAAAGTTTCCATTTGTATTGGAAAAATAAAATTCTATGTGTCAGCCATAGTTATTCTGGTATTTTCTTCAGCATACAACACAAATGCACAAATTGGCTGGACGCAAACCACCATGTCGGCTACCGGTGTGCAAATGGGATCTGCTTCTTTAGGCTCAAAAGTTTATTTTGCAGGTGGTAAGAGGGGGTCTTCCGGAACCACTTCGAACCTGATAGATATTTATGATGTGAACTCGCAGCAATGGACAACTGCTACTTTGTCAGTAGCGAGATCATATCCTGTTGGAGTAAGTCTGGGAAGCAAAGTGTGTTTTGCAGGTGGTGTTGATTTTAATAGTGGCAACCTCGCTTATGATGTAGTAGATATTTATGATACAATTACTCAGCAATGGACAACAGCACAATTATCGCAGGCAAGATATCACATAGCTGCAGTAGCATACGGAAATGAAATTCTGTTTGCAGGTGGCACAAACATGCAAATGAATACAAATTACAATATCATAGATAAGTACAACATTGTTACAGGTGTTTGGTCGACAGACTCACTCACCAGTACCAGAAGCAATATGGGTTATGCTGTATCAGGCTCCAAAGCTTATTTTGGAGGAGGATATTTATGGGGCAACCAGGCGGTAAGCAAAAGAATTGATATTTATGATTTCAACACAGGCATGTGGAGTATTGATTCACTTTCAGTAGCAAGAGGATTTTTAGCAGCAGCTACATCCGGCACAAAAGTGATTTTTGCAGGTGGACTTACAGGATCCAACGCGACTTCTGATAAAATAGACATTTACGACACGTCTACGGGTATCTGGACAATTGATACATTGTCATATGGAAGAGGATTCATAAATAATTCCGCTACATCTTGTGATAAAGCATATTTTGTTGGTGGTGGTAGTATTAATTTTACAACCTGGGCATGGGGATCGTGCTACGATTTAATTGATGAATATGATGCCGCTCTGAATACAATTACGGTTAGTACCATTCCGAGCCATGCCATGATAACACATTCTGTTGTTTCAGATGCAAATCATTTATTTATAGCAGGAGGAACCAACTTTGGTTCAATTTTCAATGCTGTGGAAATTTACCAGGGTTGTCTGCTCAGCGGAATTGAAAATATTGGTGATGAAAATACAATTTCAATTGCTCCAAACCCTGTAAGTGACATATTGAATATCAGCGTGCCTTCGTTTGCATCTGATGAAGTTCAGATCACAATCCAGGACATAGCAGGTAAAGTAATTTATTCAGCAAATAAAAACTACTCAAACCAGTTCCAAATTAATACAAGTGAATTTGCAGATGGTGTTTACCTGATACAAATTAAAACCGGAGAAAAATTACTTTGGAATAAATTTGTCAAGAATTAACCACAAGTATTTTTATTAAAAGTTTCCCTGCAAGGAATGTTGCAAAAAGCAACTACTTGCAGGGATTGTTTTTTTGTCAGTTTCCAGAACCATGTTTCAATCAGGCTCTAATTTCATTAATATTTTAGAAGCTCTTTTTTCAAAGTCTTTTGTGTATTTACCCATCTGATCTTTCAAACAAAGCTTCAACTCACTTTTCAGTTCAGGATATTTTCTAGTGAGATTGAACAATACCAGGATGGACCTTGATTTGATTGTGACATTTGTTTCAGGTGATAGCAGCCATTGAAACGATAAGTCGATGGCTTTACCTTCATTTTCAGGTGGAACACCTGCAATGAGCCAATAATTTGCAAAGGATTGCTGGTAAACAGGAGTCAGATTTTCACTGAACTCCAGCAAAAAGGGAAGTGCACTAAATAATTTATTTGGATTTTCTATTCCAATTTCACTCAAAAGCCACTGAAACCGGGTGGCAATTTTGTGTTCACACTTTAACAAATTGGAAAGGTCTTTTATTTCAATGTCTTTTTCTACAATTGTAGCCACCCACTTTTTCCTTGATTCGCCTGAGCTGGATGGAAGCGAAGTTTCCAGTTCTTTGTAGAATTTGGTAATTGAAAAGTTATGATTCATATTGAATACCCGATTCTGTTTAAGCTCCTGCATTACCGGTCACAACTTCACCAGCTCGTTTGTAAGAGGCAACAATCACTCCGGATGGTGTAACCACACTCTCAGTTAATTTAAATGCAGCCGGAATAGGTCCATCGAGAAACAATTTTTTTCCATTACCAAGAGTCAATGGATAAATTTTCAGACGGAGTTCATCTACTAAATCATTCTTGAGCAACAGCTGAATGAGTTTACTGCTACCCCAAACCTGGATGTCTGACCCCTCTGAGTTTTTAAGTTTCTTTATATCTTCCAGACTTTGAATGAAAACAGTGTTTTTCCAGTCTGACTTTTTCCGTGTACCGGACAACACGTATTTAGTGCCATTATTTATACCGAGCCAAATGTCAGCATGTTTTGGCCAATAAGCTTCCCATATCTCAAATGTACATCTGCCTAGCAGGTAATCCGAAGTTTGACTTAACTCATTTCGCACCAACTCCCCTCCTACTTCATCACCATATGGAGCAGTCCATCCACCATATTTGAATCCGCCCGAAGTATCCTCTTCCGGCCCACCGGGAGCCTGCATAACTCCATCCAGAGTAATCATTGACAAAACAGTTATTTTTCTCATTTATATAGAATGTGAATGCGTTTTTTGAGAAGGTCGTGAATTGGATATTAAAGGTAGGAAATTGTTGAAATAGGTACAATAATGTTGCGGTACACCTTTGAGGGGAGAGGTCGCTGTGCACCTTTGAGGGTTTATGGTTCGGCTCCCTGCCTGCAGCAGGCAGGCGCTCTCCATGACGGTGACAAGCCTCGGCTCCGCTCGGCCTAGCCTTTCGGCAGAAAGGGGATATCCAACATTAATTTAGTCAGTAAGGCTGTAATTTAAAGGTAAGTTATATTGCACTGGTATGGCTTTACCTTTTTGATATCCTGGAGTCCATCTTGGCATTTGGGAGATTAATTTTGTTGCTGCATTGTCAATGTCTTCGCGAAGGCTTTGTAATATGATAATATCACGTACGTAACCGGCAGTGTCAATTGTGAATTTAATCAGCACTTTTCCCTGAATGCCATCCCGTCTTGCTTTTTTCGGGTACTTAATATTTTCTCTCAAAAAGGCAAATAATTGTTCCTGACCGCCAGGGAACTGTGGCATAATGTCAATTATAACTGTGGTGTCTTTACCTATGATGGTATACTCAAATCCCGTTAAAGGATTAGTAAATTTTTGATGTGGCGTATCCTTTGTTTGAGCAAAACTGATTGAAAAAGAAAAAATCCAAGCTATCAATAAAAATAATTTTCTCATAATTTTTGTTCCTGCTGAATTAACAACTAGAAAAAAGTATAATCAGTTACTTTTGCACCTGAAACATCTTTTCTAATTTCTCTTTATGTTTAGTGTACTGATAAAGGTTTCTGTCTTTCAATATCGAACCAAGCAACAAGTCATTTATATCATTTTCCTTCGCTCCTTCATTATTCAGACAAGTCAGGTGATTTAAGAGCAGATCATAGTATTTATCAATGTAATATCCTTTATAGCTTTGCTTTCCCTTATCCTGAACTATCAGCATTTCAAAGTCGGGAAAATGAAGATCAGTAAACTGATAATATTTTAGTCCATTAAATTTAGGAAACTTTTTGATAAAATCATATGCTTTTTCAGTATTTGGTGGTTTAACTACGTTCATATAACCCCAAATTGATTTGCCACAATAATCCATGCACTGCAGAAAAAATATTCCTTTTTCAGTGTCATTTGTCAGATTGTATTCTTTGAGTTTAAAGTCAATTTTAGAGAAATCGAAAGGCTTGATCTTATTTCCTACCGAAGCAAATAACATTGAATAGTAGCAATCAACTAATTCATTCTTTGGAATAGCTGCATTCCTTAAGCTGTCAATTAATTTATTATTATCAACCTGGATTTCCTTTCTGATATTATAATTAATATTGCTAACAATGTAAATGTACTTTAATGACTGGCTGTCAGGTAAAGAAAGATATGATTGTTTTAAAAGATCATTATCTGTTGTTACAGTTTGCGAAATGAAGTTCGTTACCACTTGTAAATTTTCAGGAACACCGGACTTTAATTCTTTCACAAAGTCCTTCGGAGGTTCATTGCGGAACATGAAGTCCTTGTAGGCTTTACCAAGTTCTATTAGTTTGTCGTTTTCAGTTGTATGTCCGAAGCCGGGAGTTGCAATGTAAATACTCAAAAATAATAATATGATTTTGTTCACAATTTAGGTTTTTTAATATTGGAAATATTTAAAATTCTATTAATCAAACTTACTCAATAATCAATTTCCTGCAAAAATTATTTTCGCCGGAACTCACAATTACAAAATAAATACCACTGGCAATATTTTCAATATTAATTGTTGCGAACAAGTTCCCACCACCAAAAGTGTTTTCCTGGCTAATTAAAAGTACTTGCCCAAGCATATCTGTTATTTTAATTTCTACTTTTTTGCTGGTCAGGTCTTGTGCCTCGATAGTTATATTTTGGTGTGCGGGATTTGGGAATATTTTTATTCCTGAAGTTTGATTTTGTATTTCGGGCTCAGAAAGGGATGAAAGCATGCAACTATTTGTATCAAGTACTGAAACAGCAGTCGCAATCGGATTGAAAATATTCAGGATATGACCTGTACCAATATTACCATTAGTACTGACTGTTACCGGAACATTAACGGGTACAACTATCAAAGTAGAATCATAACAATCTGTATCACCATTAATCGCGGTTTTCAGAAAATGAATGCCGCGGGGATTTGATGAATAATTATTTCCTACAATCGCGTAACCTGAATCTGAGGTTTGAATTGCGCTGCCGGGAAATGTATATGAATTTAAAGTATAATTTTTTGCCCATTCAATGTTCCCAAAACTGTCGGTTTTTATCAAACCTGTTCGACAGTATTGACAAGGGTATTCCGGTTCCCAGGTTAGAATAAATCCGCCATCCGATGTTATTCTGAGGTCAAAAAACTCTCCAACCATTGCCGGCAATACAGTTTGAGTATAAATCTTACACCATAATAAATTTCCACTGCTATCACTTTTGAGCAAATAGGGCCAAAAGACAGCGCTTGTGTCAGAATGCCATACACCTACATGGGCAAAACCATTATCCGGACATTTTTCAATAGCCCACTGGGTAAGCCCATAGGAGTTTTGCAAACTATATGTTTTATTCCATACCAAATTACCGCTATTATCAAATTCTGCAACTGTGGTACCGATTATATCCTCTCCTCCCATTACAACAAAATTTCCATTAGCTGCAACGTCAATACCAATAGCATTTTCATATCCACCTGTTCCTAATGTTTTAGACCATAAGGTATTGCCAGCGGTATCAGTTTTCACTAAATACATATCTCCTGCTCCAACCGCACCTCCTAATAAATAATCACCATCAGAAAGCACTTGTACACACCACCCGGTATTTTGACTATTTATACCCTGACCATAGCAATTACTCCATAAAATGTTACCCGAACTATCAACTTTCATCATTAAGAGGCGACCAGAGGTAGTATGGGATGCTCTGCCAGAAATTAGATATGAATTATCCGGAGTTTGTACAAAATGGTTAAAGTAGATTTCTTCATAGTATAATTCGGTATAAAGTTTTGCCCATAGTACATTGCCCAAGCTATCAGTTTTCGTAAGGCAACCACTATTCATTGATCCGCCAGGCCAGGCATTTGCTAAAATCATATAATTTCCGTCATTATCCTGTATGACTTTTTCCCCACTTAAAGCATATCCCGGAAGCGTATAAATTTTCTCAAAGGGAATTTGTCCGTAACAAAGCCCAGAGCAACTTAACAGGAAAAGAAAAAATATTTTTTTCATACAAACAATTACTGCTTCACAAACTTTTTTGTTTCTATCACAATACCATGTTCATCAATGGCTTGAATAAAGTAAATCCCAACAGCAAGAGTTGATACATTTAGCTCAATTGATTTGTCCTTCATGTTTTCAATTTCCCTGATTCTGTTTCCTCTTTCATCAATCAGAAAGATTTTATTGATTAAGGTTCTTCCATTTTCAAGGGTTATTTTTTCCGATGAAGGGTTTGGGTAAATTGACAGTGGTATCGCACTCTCAATTGGATTTGGATTTATTAATGCAGAAAGCACTCCTGGTAAACCATACACTTTTGAGGAACTATCAGTACAGCTTAATATCATTTTCGTTCCTACAGGAGTATTATAGATTGGGACTTGCCCCTGGGGAACATAGATTAGAACAACCGGAGCACAATTGTTGGCAGTAAATAAAACAGTTCCATTCTCATCCACTATTTGAGTTACCACCATTCCCGGACCATTCATATCACTATACAGAAATTCAATTTCATCATCTAAATCAAATAAATGTTGTGATATGTACAATATGCCCTGAACATTTGCACTGGGATTTAAATCTATTGTGGAAGCAAATGAAATTGTCTTCCAAAATGAATGATTCAGATTATAAAAATTCAGGTTTTTATTTATCCTGTCAATATGCACATATTTTTCGCCATCCACTTCTAATTTTATTATATACAATTGCTGGCTATTTCCTGAATACGAAAAAGAACTTGTGCCCGGATATGTATTTTCCAATGCAAATTGAGCCTGTAACTTTACACCCAGTAAAAGCAGTAAGAAGATCAGAGGTAGTTTCAATTTCATTTATCTATTTTTTGAGGATTAATACTCAATTGGTTTTATCAACTATTTCCAGCCAAAATATTACAAAAGCCGGGGGATGAAGTGAGTTTCTCCCTCTTCATTTTTAGTTTTTCATAAAATATCCGGAAACAATTCCTTCACTGCTATTTCGGATTCTACAAATGTACAGTCCGGGAGCCAGCTTGTCGATGTCCAATTTCGTGTGCTGCTCAAACAATTGAGTAGATAATAATTCTCCAAAAACATTAAACACTTCCAATAAGGATTCAGATTTGAAATTTGATTCCACAACCACAAACTCATTTGCAGGATTCGGATACAATAATAAATTGTTTGTACTGGAAATTTCATTTAGTCCAACTGAAACTATGTTGTGGCACGAGGATGCTGATGTACACCCATTCTGATAAATCTGTACGGCATAGCTGCCATTTACCAATGCAGTGTATGTCTGGCCTGTGGCACCCGGAATTGGAATTCCGCCATTGGTACAGTTAATCCATTGATAAGTTGCCTGAGTTTGTATCGCTGTGAGTGTAGTTCCAAAAACAGTAACGGAAGTATCCGGATATGGTATCGTGTAAGTAATGGTATGATACACAGAATCTGTAACTACATAATCGTTGCTATCGAAACCAATAATTGCAGAATTACTAATTACTGTTCCTGGCGGTACTGTTGAATCAATAATGCAGGAAAAAGTAACATATCCATTGCTTCCCAGTAAATCCGTGCCGCTATCGGGTAACATTATGTTTTCAAATTCAAATTTCAATACCCGCCCCGGAAGAATGTGTGTGGATACAGGGTGGCTGACTGCGTCAATCCGTAAGGTGCTTAATTCCAAAAACGGAGAAAGGGTATCAAGAATCATTACGTAATGAGCGGAATCATTTCCTGTATTCTGGAACAAAACAGTATACGTAATTTCTTCGGCAGGAATGATGAAGTGTTCATCACATGCGCCAACCGGATAAGCCTGTTTAAGGTTTGGATCCCATGCACCAATTACAGGGTAACAATAATTTTTTGAGTTGTTAGAGGAATCCGCCTCATTGGGAGGTGGTTCTGTAGTTACAGTAAAACACAAGCTTTCACCAATGATGACTGTGCTATCCGGTGTCAAAAACAATTGAACTGCATAAGGCAGAGAGTCGTAAGTTATTGCCTGGAAAAACCAAAGCAGACTGTCACCGATTGTAATTGCAGGAGCAGGAATCACTGAATCTAAAATTGCACGGGGATCCAGGTGTAACATAAGACTTCCCCATACCGGTGTGCAACCGTTGTTTGTTGCATTAATCAGCAATGGAGTTGACTGATTAATCCTTAATGCCGAACCGATCATATTCGGTTCCATATCCGGTTGAGAAGTATTTACAGGGCCTGTGACATAAATTGTGGAAGCAAAAGAACAACCGGTATTATCCGAAACTATCACTGTATATTGACCGGGAGTGGTAATTACGGCAATTGAATCGGATGATGGTGGTGTATTATTCCATAAATATTGAAACGGTGGTGAACCGCTCATCACTGTGCATAAAACATTACCCGGCACTGAACATCCGACACCACTCAATACTTCTGTGCGAAAGGTTAGTAAGGAACAGGAATCTGGTTTCATCTTTATCATGCAATAATTGGGATACAATGATGAAACATACAAGCTCCCCATCCCGGGATCCAAATCTTCCATACTCCTATGAATATCGCAATAGTAAAAACTGCCTGAAGGAAACACAAGCATTGAGCTAAAAGTCATATTGGTCATAGTGCCAGTAAGCGGAAAAACCATAATAAAATTTCCTGCTGAATCAAGTTTCAATATATAATTGGTTCCTGAACTAATCAATGATTCAATTTCATAAGTGCCAGGGCCCGGGTCAAAATCAGTAAGATAGGAAAAACCTCCGTTAAGATAAATACTCCCATCACTACCCATCATAAGTCCAAAAAGATGTTCGTATGAGTTGGAGCCAAAACTTCCTGCCCACGAAAAATTTAAAGCAGAATCGAGCCTGATCAGGCAAATGTCCGCATCACCATTTGAATTTATCAGATATGTTCCTGCGCCGGGATCGACATCCACTTGTCCATTGAAATGTCCAGCCATGAGAATTCCACCAGACGAATCCAGAGCCAGTTTGTGCAAACCAATTTCAAGCTGTAATACTGAAATAAAATTACCTGCAGAATCGAGATGTTGCAGGTAATTGTTCCCATTAAAAGCTGTAAGAAGTGTAGTACCAGGTCCGGGATCTGCATCGAATGAAGCCCAAAAATATCCTAGCGCCCACATATCGCCAGAATTTCCAATTATAACTTCAGGGCCATCAAGTTGGTTTCCGCTGAAAAATGAATTTATGAAATCACCATATGAGTTAAGACGAATAATAAAACCGGAAGGACGAACTGCACTCGGATTGACCATCATAAAAACTCCCGGACCAGGATCTGTGTCAAGAGAATCATTCATTCCTCCGGTTACTATGATCTCTCCATTCGCTGCGGCAAAAATTTTATGCATCCTGTAATACCCTGTTACATCTGCAAAAGATTTTGCCCAGAGAAATGCTCCCGTGCTATCCAGTTTGATCACACATCTTCCGGATCCGGTAAGATAGAAAACACCTGGTCCGGGATCAACATCATTTGAATCTGTGAAATATGATAACAATAATATATTTCCAAATTCATCAACATCAGTGTAAACTGCTCCAATGGACCCTGATCCTTCAAAGGCTTTAACCCAAAGGGTGTTGCCATTCGTATCTGACTGCATCAGAAATCCGTCACCGCTACTTGGGGTAGAGGAAGGTGATTCAGTAATATTATAAACACCCGGTCCTGGATCAAAGTCAATGGTCCTGGTAAAAAAGCCTGAAGTCAAAATATTACCTTGTCCATCCTTGTCTATTGTAGAGATATGGCAACCTGCCAAATTTGGTCCTTCATAAAAATGAACCCAATCGAGGCTTTGGGCATTTGAAGTGGCTGAAATTTGAAAAAAAGCAGCTGATAAAAGATAAAATATCGGTCTTTTTAGCATATTTCTCGGAATTTTAAGGATAAATATAATAGTTTATCCATTCCGATCAACATTCCTCAATTTATGTTTTTTAACAGGATTGCGGCATTCAGTGGAATGATGTCGGTCAGGTAAGCTCCGTGCTGAAATAATCAGTCTCCAGAATGGCAAATTCAAAATTATCAATCCACTCTCCGCGTATGGGTAATAATTTTCTGCGATGCCCTTCTTTAACCATTCCGGCTTTTTCAAGCACTCTCATTGATGCAACATTCTCCACAGCACACCCAGCTTCTATTCGGTGCAATTTCAAATCAGTGAAGCCGAAATGAAAAACTTTATTTACAGCCTCTGTGGCATGACCCTGGTTCCAATATTTGGGATGTAACTTAAACCAAACTTCGGAATTGCTGTATGTCGGCTTCCCAATATTCAATCCTATTAAGCCGATAAATATTCTTTCACTATTCTCAATACAAAAAACATATTTTTTTCGTGGTAATTCTTCCTGTATAGCCATCCACTCCAATACAAGTTTCTTTGTTGCGTCAATAGAGTCGGGAATGCCTAATGTGTTGAATTTATCTGTTTCAGGTAAGGAATGCAGTTTATGAATATCATCCAGGTCACCTAATGTCAGTTCTCTAAGTATAAGTCGTTTTGTTTTGAGTTCCATAATGCACTTTTTTACATTCCAGGCCAGAACAAAACATTGAATTTATGACCATCGGGATCAGCAAAGCCAAAAGTATAACCTAGTTCATAATTCTGGGGTTCAGAAAAGACAGTACCTCCAATGCTTTTCACTTTCTCAAACCATTCTGTAACTTCTTCTCTGCTGACTGCAGAAAGAGAGAATATAATCTCATTTCCATTCACCGGACTAGTGAGATTTCCATTGACACTGTTTCCGAGCCGTTGTACTGTGAAAAAGTTGATCACAAAATCATTACTTCCAAAAAAGAAACTTACAGCTTCATCTGTTAAATTGCCGTTAATCTTAAAACCCAGATCAGAATAAAATTTAGCTGTTTTGGCTAAATCAGTTGAGACCAGGTTTGCCCATATCATTTTTGGTTTCATTGTTTTCAGGATTTGATAAACTATCTTCCTTAAAATTAAAAAAATATTAAATCAAATAATTTATTTTTTTACCGGAGTAAGATGAGTCAACACACACAACCAATTGTCATTTTCCTTTTTATACACATCGGTGATCCATTCGTCAGCTTCCATAGATTGTCCTTGCCAGATCCCGGTATTTTGTCCACGACCGGTTACCAATGCAATATCGCCATATACTTTAACTCTTAAAATTTCCTTAGTCATTGTTGTATGAGACAACTTTCCCTGCTCCAGCACACTAAAAAACCCTTCCTGTGGAATTATCCCACCTTGACTATCAACCAGAACCCAGTCGCTTGTAACACATTTTTTTATTTCGTCGACGCTATTTGAAACTACTGCCATATTGAAGTTATCTTCAATTTGTTGAAATTGCTTTTTTTGTTGTTCTTCTGTCATAATGCGGTATTGTTTACTGTTTATTGAAGACTATTTCAGATTCTATGTATCACAAACTTACTAAAAATAAAACTTAATGTTTCGAAATCCTTTCCTGAAGTAAATCAAATAATTCCCGGTTATAAAGAAAACTTATATACTCTTTTCGTGATTTCGCTGAAATCAGATTGTGGTTTTCAATTGTGGAAATATAAATGTATTTCGTTAAAATATATCGACGCTCATCATATTTTTCCGGGGTGATTACGATTGGAAATGTTTTAAAACCTCCAAGATATACTCCTACTGTTTTTATTTCTGAAAAATCCATTTTTCTGACTGAGAAAGGTGTTTTACAGATTAAAGAATCTGAAGTCAATACTATTTTTGAATACAGTATATAAAACAAACTGAGAAACACCATTGAACCAATTACTACAGTTAAAATAAGCCAAAACATTAGTCCGGATTGAAACAGCATCCAACCTGAAAAGCCCGCTATCACAATAATGACAATAAGATAAATTAAATCAAAAGTAAATAATGTGTGTTTTTTAAACTGTCGAGACATAGAAGTGTTAAAGCTTGCTTTACTATTTATATGATTTTTGCAGTTCCGACTGTTATGCACTGTGTTCTCTGAGATCAATTAATTTCAAGACCAAAGGATGATTTTCATTAACTCTCAGTTCCTTTAAGCGTTTCAAACCAACCCGTCTGTCAACAACCGCCAGAGAGCGCAAAATAACATTATTACTGACAATTGCCACATTTACGTCGAGGTTAATAAACTCCCAGGCAGTATGTCCGAAGTCATATTTTGAAAATTCCCCCTTTTCGATTAAATTTCCATTTGTTCGCTCCGTGTCCGAAATTGGTTCATGAGTGATATATCCTGTCCCCACACTTGAGTTGGAATAACTATCAAATTTTGTGAAGGTGTCCTGATTAGAAAAATTAACAATTTGTTCGCCATCTAAAGTGATCCACGCACGTCCTATAAAGCCGGTTGAATTCTTATAGGATGTTAAATGATAGTCCAGCCTGCCTTTTAAATTTTCCGACAGCCTGTCAAGTAACTCTTTTCTGATCTTATTCCATTTCATAGAAATACAGTAACAGTTCGTGTAAATTTATTTGCATAAAGTCTTCTCAATAACATTAGTCGTAACACCAACCTTTATCTATTTCTATAATACGACCATTTCTATCAACTTCCAACGCAGAAAGATACCAGGCAAAGTCACCATATCCACTTTGTCCGTGGTCTTTGGTAGCATTCAATAGCTTACCATCTCCTGTATAATGGTATCTAGTATTCAAAGTGTCATCATAACTTTGATCTTTGTACAACGGCTCTCCTACAACGTTCATCGCTTCATTTATACTCATTCCGATTTTTACTTTATCAAAATTTTCCGGAGTATAATTTACAGCAAATTGGGTGTCAATATATGGATCAAAAGGGTGTTTGCCTTCACTCAGCGGAATTTGCCCAAGAACAAATGTAAACATTACCATGAATGCCAGGCAAAGCAATGACAGTATTTTCAAGATAGTTCTTTTCAAAGCGCTGCCTTTAAAATAACGTAGAAATACCCAAGCAAAAATAAAGAAGCAGTCAATGGGAAAACTATTTTACCGGCTGACAATAACCTCATCCTGTAATTTCCATCTATCCACACTGAAGCGAATATTGTCCCTGCAATAGTAAAAGTAAAAAGTACTATTAAAATAATTAGACTACTATACTCATGTGAATAGGTAGTCAAACAGATTGCGATTCCGAATAAAAGTATTGAAATAATTATTGACTTCATGGATTTTAAGCTCACTTATAATATTCCAGTTGCTTTAAAACGGCCAAACTTGTTCAACAACGTACAATCTTATAAAAAAGTATTGGAAGATTATCTTTTACAACTTAACTAATTTCTGTGAAGTAGTTTGCTTACCTTTTATAGTTAAAATATAAATTCCCTTTGCCAAACTACTTAAATCAAATTTTCTTCTCCAGTTAGCTGATTCAATACTGCCATTATATAAATTCAAGACTTTTTGACCATAAATATTGCTTAATTCAATTAACACATTCGATTGATCGCCGCCTCGCTGTTCAATTGTCATTTCACTGGAAAATGGATTTGGATACAATTCAAAACTATTTTCTAATGCATCGGCAACAGCTGAAGGCAGAATTATTTCTGTAACTGTTGTATTTGTCAGAACTGGTGCATTGTAGTCGAATGTTATCGTGGCATTATTTAAAAGACTGTCTCCAGCAATTAAATTACTTACAGGTTTAATCCGGTATCGAATAAATCCATGACTGAGAGGTTCCTTAATATTGCTATCCGGGAGCAAGATATTATTAAAAACAAACTTCAATGTTGAATCCATACTTTGATATTCCATTTGGCACGGATGAGAGGCATTGATCAAATCAAAAGAACCTATATCCAGTTGGTTTTCGATTTTATTATCTACACTTACATAAAATGCGGTGTCGTTACCAGTATTTTGAAACCTGATAATATATTCCAAAAATTGAGGAGTAACGGTTTCGTAATCATACAAGGTCGATTTACTGACCAGTATATCATTGGGATCATACGATCCCGTAGTCAATACTTCCCAATACATGGAATTGCATTCAGGGTTTACATCATTTATGACAGGCAAGATCGAAGTGCCGGAATTGATTACCGTCCCAATTGGCAATCCTGCATCAACATTGACTGTAATCACAATCTGGCCACTTTGAAATGGTACAAGCGGACCAATTGAAAAGACTACTGAATCCTGGGTAATTGAATTAGCAGATGGAATACTGGAAAGAAAATCAACATATTGATCAGGATAAAATATAATTGTTGGCGATTGAGTAGTATTCCCATAATTAAAATAGTTCACCAGGTAACTAGCATTCATTCCGGAGCGAAATGGAGTCAATGGAGAAATGGAAACACATAAATCAATAAAATTTGCAGTTGCCTGCAAAGCAAAGTCGTTCAAACTATCAGTATTGAAAAGTGTATTAAATGTTGCTGTGTGATTAACAGGTAAAGTATTAAAATAAGCAGCATTAACTATCGGATTAACTTCAAAAGTTCCCGTATCATTTACAACTAGCGAATAAAAACCATTTTGATCGGAAACAACAAAATTCCCGGTTGTGGTTTCCACAATTTTTTTACCCGGTATTCCAAGCTCACCGAAATCCTGAATTCCATTATTATTTGAATCAAAATATTGAATTCCTGTAATAATGTTATAACGATTTTTGATTTTTAGAATCCAATAATCAAGTCCACCTTGTGAAGGCTCAGTTTTATTTCCTGTCTGCCCCGACCAGGTCCATCCGCCACAAATAAATTGTCCCTGATTGTCTTCGCATACAGATCGTATTTCATCACGATCAGACCCTCCACTTGTATTTTGCCATAACAAATGACCGTTTCCATCTAATTTTAGAATCCAATAATCTTTGTCTCCAAATGAATTTTGATTTTTATCTCCTGAAACAGAAGATTCAGAATAACCACCACTTATATATCCTCCGTCTGAAGTTTGTTGAATTGAATATGCCTGATCAGATCCAGAACCACCTATAGCATTCTCCCATTGGATTATTAATGATGAATCCACTTTAACAATCCAACAATCCGCTGAACCCTGTGAATCCTCTTTTTTATCACCGGATATTGGTGAAATAGAAAGTCCGGCAAGAATGAATCCATTGTCATCAGTTTGTCTTAACTCATTTAATTGATCTTGGCTTGAGCCTCCAATGGTATTTTGCAATTCAATAACACCAATAGGTGAGAGTTTTAATATCCAATAATCATAAACACCTATCGAGTTTTCGCTTTTATCCACAGAAATGTCGGAACCGGAAGTTCCTCCACAAACATAACCACCATCCTGTGTTTGCTCTATCGAAAAGCAAAAGTCAGGAGCTGCTCCTCCAATTGTATTTTCCCATTCCAAATTACCAACCGAATCAAGTTTAACTATCCAATAATCAGCGGTACCCAATGAGTTTTCACTTTTATCAAAAGAACTATCAGATTGTGAATACCCTCCACAAATGTATCCTCCGTCACTGGTTGGTCTGATGCATTCCAGATTATCATCTCCCGATCCACCGAAGACTTTTTGCCATTGTATTGCTCCACCTGAATCCAGTTTTACTATCCAATAATCCCATCCTCCTTTAGGGGCCACTGTTTTTTCTCCGGAAATCATGGAAGTAGAAGCTCCTCCACAAATATATCCTCCATCAGAGGTTAAATCAATAAAAGTAAAGTAATCCTGTAACTGTCCTCCAAAATCATTTTGCCAGGAAATATTTCCGATTGAATCAAATTTGACAACCCAATAATCCTGTTGCCCATATGAACCCTCCGATTTATCGCCACTTAACGGGGAGTCAGACAGGCCACCACAGATAAAACCCCCATCAGGAGTAGCTTTCAAAGACCAAAGTTGATCATTAGTGGAGCCTCCTATTGCGTTCTGCCATTCAATTTCCTGAGCAGAAACTGATTTAGAACTGAAAATCGAAAAAATCAATAAGGATATTGCCAGAAATGCTTTCATGAATCTGCTGCTTCAAATCGTGATTAAAGGATGAAAGATACATAATTCTCCTTAAATCTCTCCAAACTATAGATTTTCACGAAGCAGGCAGATGTTCAGTTTGCCTTTACCGTTGTCAAAAGCTCACTCTCAAAAATTGCGGCAGGTGAAATTACAATTTCATCCATAGGAATATTGCCACCATACCGTTCTTTCATTTTTTGTCTGACAGCTTTGTCGGTCAAATCAAAGTCGCTAAGTTTTTCAAGTTTACCAATTTCAATCCCTGTTGCACGCTGATAGATTTTCCATATCAGTTCTGAGCAATACATTTTATCGTCCGACCATTCAAAGGTCAAATCATAGTTTTTGCCTTCAAAACCAGCTCCAACCACTTTCATTTTTGCAAGAGTCGAAGGTGTTAAAACCTGGTCGGCGTTTATAAGTCGCTTGATCACATACTTGCCACCCTTCCCCCTGGCGATCCATTTGTCCAGGGATGTCTGTTTGACAGGCTGTACTGCCTCATAAACATAAAATTCGTCGCCCTCTTTGTATATAATTCCGCAATGAGAATACTTTGATTTAGTTGCAAGTTGAATGGCTTTGCTTTGTCCGGAAAGTGAGGTTTGAAAAATGAGGTCACCATTTCTTATTTCATCATTGACGGCAAGTGCTTTTACTTCTGATTGCGCGTTATCAAGACAGTGTTTCGGATCATAAAATTTACGCTTTGCATAAAGTCCTCCAAAAATTGTCAAACATAAGAGTCCGAGTATGATAATTGCTTTTCTCATCGAAGTTTTTTTCAGGCTTGTCTTCCTATTTTCCTGAATTGTTGGCTTTGTTTAACAGATCATGATTTCTTATTTCTTATGGCTTTAACTTCTTTGCGTCGTTGGTTTCCGATATAGATGGTCGCAAAAAATATTACAGGTACCTTAAAGAACAAAAGAAAGAAAGTAATTTTAGGTACGAAAAAACTCAAAATTACACAAAGCAAGCCATTTGCCATGTCAAAATTAAACATAACCCGGTAACGATTTCTTTCTTCATCCGATAATTTTTCAGTATCGATATAATCCCCTTTCATATCAGAACTGTCCCAAATAAAATTTTGAAAAATGGATAAAGCAAAAATATTGAGGCTATATAAAAAAATAGCTGCAGAATCGCCAAAATGATTACTTAAAACATTGGTAGCAAATGGAAGTGTAACAATAAAGAACAACCAGCAGATATTATAAATCATAATGCGTTGATTCATCTTATGAATATAAGTGTACATCTGATGATGTCTTAGCCAAAAACTTGCGATGTTTAGAAAAGACAGAAAAAATGCAAGATAATTTTTCCATGGCATCAGCAAATCCTCAAAAGTAAGGTGACGACCTTCAGGGATTTCCAATTTCAAATCCAAAGCTAAAAGAGTAATTGCAATGGCAACAATAGCATCGCTGAAAAATATCACCCGTTCAAAGGGGATTTCTCGTTTTTTTATATCATTCATAGATTTAAATAAGGCCCATGGTTTCGTCAGCAGTGCATTCTGTCAAAGTCATGTTAATTTAACAATTACTTTAACAACTGTCTTAATTCGACTTTAGTATTTTCCTCAACATTAAAACGGTCATAAATTTGGTCCACATAATTCAAAGCGGTCGCACCATTTTTATCCTTCGCATATCTGTCCGCACCATAATCCAAAAGTAACCTGACTTTTTCAATGTCTCCATTGAAAGTTGCAAACATCAGGATTGTCATCCCATCAACTTTTCGGGTCTGCTCGATATTTGCGCCATTTTTCAGTAAACACTCGAGTACTTCATTTGAGCCAAAACTTGCAGCCATCATTGCAACTGAGTAACCATTTTCCAATGTATCATTAGCACTAGCTCCATAATTTATTAAAAGCTGAACTATTTTGGCACTTTTTCTACTACAAGCTGTCATCAGGTAAGATTCAGGCTCAGAAATTTTGTTTGTCAAAAGGAGCACTTCCACCGCACTTTCATTATCCTTCCGAATTGCGACATCTAATGCTGTCAAACGCCATCTGCTATTTACCCCGGGAGTTACAAAATTCAGGTCTACATTCTGATCTATCAATTTATTAACCTTGCTTGTTTGCCCTTTGTAAATAGCTAGCATTAATGGAGACCAATCCTTTTTGTTTTCGTCCCATTTTTCTTTATGTGCAAATGCTGTAAAAAAAGTAGCGGATAAAATGAGAAATAAACAGATCCCTTTCATACTAATTTGTTAGATGTTATTTTTGTATCTTTTAGGAACGCGCAACTTCCCGTCCAGCCGTAATGCGAATTTATAAAATTTTATCAGAAAATACCTTTACCAGGGTTTATTCGAAATTTTATGTTGCGGGAATAAAAATATCAAACCTTGCCCCTTTACCCAACTCACTTTTTGCAGTGATTATTCCGTTATGATTTTCTACAATTTTTTTTACGATGGAAAGTCCGATGCCGGTGCCTTTGTACTCATTTTTCCCGTGAAGGCGCTGAAATACGTCAAATATTTTTTCTGAGTATTGTCGTTCAAACCCAATGCCATTGTCGGCGATGGAAATGTGGCAATATTTGTTCTGTGGTGTAAGTTTGTCGTTTTTGAGCTCCTTTCCTTTTGCAATTTCACTTGCTATCTTGATGTGTGGTGGATGGTCAGGACTGGAAAACTTTAATGCATTTCCAATTAAGTTGTGCATGAGTTGGCGAAACTGAAAAGGTATAATATTTACTTCACACATTTTGTCATACTCAATTGTTGCATGTTTGAGTTTCAAATCCTCTTTCAAATCCTCCTTAACTTCATCCACAATTTTGTTGAGGTCAGTGTTTTCAAATTTCCTGTCAAAGGAATTGGTGCGCGAGTATGCGAGTAAATCTTCAATCAAAGTTTGCATTCTTTTAGCCGCAATTTGCATCCTCGTGAATTGTTCTTTTGCATTATTGGATAAAGTATCCAGCTCTTTTTCAATAATACGGGTTGCAAAGGTTTGAATTTTACGTAAAGGCTCCTGTAAATCATGGCTTGAGATATAAGCAAACGCCTGAAGTTCTTTGTTCATCTTTTCCAGCTCCGCATTCTTAGCCTCGAGTTCATCTTCCTGTTTCTTTTTCCCGGTAAGGTCGGTAATAATCATCCCTACAGTTTGCAGGGTAGGGAATAATGATGTGAGTGAAACATATACCGGGACAATTTCATTTCCAGAAGTTAAGTTAATTTCCCCTTTACTTTGGCCAGCCAAACCTTTTTTGAAGAGCATATTGAATGCATCTTTGGAACCGGGATGAACGAAATTAAAAATAGGTTTCCCAATGACTTGTTCGTAAGGAAGGTTCAAAATGACAAGAAAATAATTGTTGGTATAAACGACGAGGCCTTCATCTGATATCGTAAGGGCACCTTCAGTAATATTTTCTACCAGCATACGGTAACCAAAATCACCGCTTTGGAGAGTGAATATTTCCGGCTGATTATTTCTGTTTAATGCAAAGGCATCCACTTCACCTGCTTTAATGGCCTCGATAAGCTGTTCAGCTTCTTCAAGACGATTAGACAGATCCCGGATTTGCAATCGCAGTTCTTCAACAGACAATTCCTTTTTCATGCTGATTTTCTGATAGTGATACCCAACGCTTTAATCACTTTGTCGGTGTCCTTTAATGTCCCTATCAATATTTTTTTGGGAAGAGGCAATTGCTTAATGAGTGAGGGACTAAACACAATACTCTGTTCACTTGCCAGTTCAGGATTCTTATATATATCTATTATTTCAAGATCAAAGGCATTTTTTAGATTTTCATCGCAAAAACGTTTGATATTTTCAATAGCTTCCAATGATTTTGGCGACATGCCCGACACATACAGCTGCAGCACTAACTTGTCTTCATTAACGATATCGGGTGGGTCCTTTTTTTTCATGTCTGGAATGTTAAGCTGTTACAGGGCGGATATTCAAACCAACCAATACCTTTTCTTCGTTGGATAAATCACCAATTATTTTCCTCATTGGAACAGGTAATTTTCTTACCAAAGTAGGAATTGCAAATATCTGGTCACCTTCTGCCAACTGAGGATTTTTCAAAAGGTCAACTATCTCAATGGTATATTTCCCTTCCAAATGTTCTTCGCAATAGCGGGTTATGTTTTTTAATGCCGTTGTTGATTTAGGCGTTTGTCCTGCTATGTATAATCGCAACTCCCATTTTTCTTGTGTTGTCATAGGTTTGGTAGATTACTTTTTATCATTATTGAGGAATTGTATCCCCTTATTTGTAATTGTAAAACTTTGCTTGTTGTTGGCATGTCCCATACCACGAGATTTTATAATAAGTAAACTTCGTACACGCTCATTACTTTTTTGTCCGTTGTCCAGATCTATCCAGGTATCGGCAAGAGATGATACCGCATCCACAGTTGTATCATTAAATTCAGCAGTATTGTTGTGGGTAAGCGAGGTAAACACTGCATTGATTTCTTTGATCTTTAAAGTATCCATAAGACGCACCAGCATGCCACGCACTTCGCTGCTGTTACCAATAGTGATTAAGCTGCTGATTGGATCAATGATTACGGTGCGTGGTTTTATTTCCTCTATCAGTTTGTACATCACAAGCAGGTGCATTTCCAATCCTTGTAACGAAGGTCGGGAGGCATGTATGTGAAGGAGTTTTGATTTGATTTGAGATTTGAAATTAATATCAATCGCTGACATATTTCTGATTAACTGGTTGGGCGATTCTTCAAATGAAAAAAACAAAACCGGCTCTTTGCGTTTGCAACTGCTCATAGCCAAATATGAACTGAGAATTGTTTTTGCAGTACCTGCTGTGCCGGTAATTAATGTGCTGCTAGCTTTATAAATGCCATTTCCGGTAAATAACTTATCAAGAGCCGGTAGCCCTGTTGAAATTACGACAGTAGGAGACTTGTAATTTAAAAACAGCGATGTAATAGGTATAACCGAAATTCCGGATTCGTCGATAAGGAAAGGATACTCATTAGTGCCGTGAGTGCTGCCACGGTATTTCACAATTCGCAACCTGCGTGTTGCAATCTGGTCAATCACACGGAAGTCAAGCAGGATTACACAATCGGAGATATATTCTTCCAACCCGTGCCTTGTTAATAAATTCTCACCACGTTCGCCTGTAATAATGGCAGTTACCCCTTTATCTCTAAGCCAGGAGAACAACCTGCGTATTTCAGAACGAAGCAGCATCATATTCTCCATTCCTGAAAAAAGCGATTCGATGGTATCAAGAACCACGCGTTTTGCCCCTATGGAGTCAATGGCATGGTTAAGGCGGATGAATAGTGCCTCCAGATCATACTCACCTGTTTCTTCAATCTCTGAGCGCTCGATGCGAACATGATCAATACGTAATTTTTTTTCTGATTTCAATTTTTCCAAATCAAATCCCAATGAGCTTAAATTTTGGGTAAGGTCGCCAGGGGTTTCTTCAAAGCTCATGAATACCCCTGGTTCGTTATAATCAGTGATTCCTTTTACAAGAAATTGTGCCGCGAATAATGTCTTTCCGCAACCGGCGCTGCCACAAATCAAAACAGGCCGGCCTTTCGGGAAACCACCTTGTGTAATCTCATCCAGACCACTTATTCCTGTGGGAGTTTTAAGAAATGGTTTAAGTTTCTTTGTCATAAAATAAATATATCGTGTTTCAATTAGGCACTGATAACAAATTCCTCTGTGGCAGTTTGTCTTCTTTTACTTTCAGCGATAAGGATAATTGATTTTAAAATAATCTTTTTGAGATTTGAATATTCAGCGGGTTTCCGGATATAATAATCTGCTCCCTGTGCATAAAGCAACTTCACTACTT
>Ga0190274_10000342_pt1 | contig 29097 bp, 22 predicted proteins | sample Popmic531T_FD_133002 | JGI IMG/M metagenome (GOLD analysis project Ga0190274, IMG submission 133002) | Populus adjacent soil microbial communities from riparian zone of Yellowstone River, Montana, USA - 531 T | ecosystem: Environmental > Terrestrial > Soil > Riparian zone | place: USA: Montana... | reverse complement strand
GCGAGGTCGACCGCATCGGGCGCCGCAATGGATTCGCCCGCGCAACCTTGCGCGATCGGGAAGGAGCGGTCTTGGCGACGGCCTCGTCCGTCCTTACGCTGATTGCATCGCCGAATTAGGCAAGAGAAACGAAGAACTCCATGGGCCGGATCATCGCCGAGGTATCCGATCGAGTTGCAACAGCGATCATCTCCGCTCCTCCGATGAACGCGCTCGATGCCGCAATGAGAGCCGAACTTGCGGCCCGGATTCAGGAATTCGAGCAGGACGACACCGTTCGTGCGATCGTCCTGCGCGGCGATGGACTAAAGACCTTTTGCTCCGGTTTCGATCTCAAGGAGCTTTCAGCGAATCTGGGTTCGAAAGATCGCTCGCTAGCGCAACTTACAAATGACGCGTTGCTTTTTGACCGCCTCGCGAATTGCCCAAAGCCGACCGTCGCAGCGGTCGAGGGCGCGGCATTCGGCGGCGGGCTGGAGCTTGCCGCCTGCTGCGATTTCATCGTCGCGTCCGATCGTTCGCGCTTCGCGCTTCCCGAGATCAAGCTTGGTGCGATTCCGGCGGCCGGAGGTACCGTTCGCGTCACGCGGCGGATCGGTCAGACGCGGGCGACGCAATTGATTTTGCTCGGCGATGCGATCGACGCGGCAACAGCACTGGAATGGGGATTGGTGACGCGCGTCATTGCGCAGGCGAGCTTCGCTGAGGAGAGCTTCGATTTTGCAAAAATTCTCGCCGCGTTACCACCACGTGCCACGCAATATGCCAAGCGCGCCATCATTGCGGCGCAAAACGACAGTGAAGATGCGGCACTGGCAATAGCGCGCGAATATGCGGCTCGGTTAGCGACTTCGGCGGATATTGCAGAAGGCGTTCGCTCATTCCTGGGAAAGCGCAGTCCGGTTTTCAGCGACAAGCTTGATCGCGAGGGCTGAGCTTATCTGCCGCACCCGCATTGAACTCCCAATGCGCAGTCGATAGACTCCACTGTAAGAAATAGCGTTCCGATAAACGGAACGACGACCGAAGCCCTTAAGGTGTGCTTGGTCGCATAAGGCAAGGGAGGATTTGATGAGTGTCGCTCGTATTGTGCGAAGTCTTGCCTGTATCGCAATTGTAAGCGGCGTCGTAACGGCCGCTGCCGCAGAGACGCCGAAGCGCGGCGGCATTCTGAGGCATGTGGTCGAGGGCGAGCCCACGACATTCGATTGCCATTCGGCTGCGACATCGTTCGCGCTGCAGGTATTGGCACCGCATTATTCAACGCTGCTCAAATACGATCCCAACGACTATTCCAAGATTGTCGGAGATCTCGCCGATTCCTGGACTGTCTCGCCAGATCGGCTCACTTACACATTCAAGCTGCATCCGGGGGTTAAATTCCACGACGGCAGCGTGCTGTCATCATCGGACATCAAGGCAACTTTTGACCGGCTGCGCGATCCGCCGAAAGGCATCACGTCCGCGCGCAAGGGACAATTCGACAGCATCGACTCGATTGAGACACCGGCGCCGGACACGGTCGTGTTCAAGATGAAGCGCGTGAACCCGGCAGCACTCAATCTGTTTGCGAGCCCTTGGAACTGCGTGTATTCGGCGAAAAGGCTGGACCAGGATCAGAGCTGGTACAATACCAACGTCATGGGTACCGGTCCGTTCGTATTCGAGGAATACGTCAAGGGATCGCACTGGTCGGCGAAACGCTTCGATAATTATTTCCGGCAAGGCAAGCCTTACCTGGACGGGATTCGTGCGTTCTTCATCAACGGTCCCGGAGTGGTCAACGCGCTCGCAGGCGGCCAGGTGGACGCGCTGTTGTTTCAGGTAGCGCCGCCCGATCAGACCCGATTGAAAAGCCTGCGCGGCGATGCCGTGGCATTTCACCAGAGCACCTTCAACATCACGAATTTCGTCACCGTGAATGTGCGCAAACCGCCTTTCAACGATCCGCGCGTGCGCAAGGCCTTGAGTCTTGCGGTCGATCGACAAGGCGGGCTTCCGAGCCTGGCGAAGCTCGCAACGCTGGAATTCGCGACCGTGTACGTGCCGCCGGGAACCCTTGGCGAATATTCCAGCGACGAGATGGCCAAGCTCCCCGGTTTCGGCTCCGACATCGAAAAGCAGCGTGAGGAAGCCAAGCGCCTTCTTGCGGAAGCGGGCGTGCCCAATCTGAAATTCACCCTGCTTAACCGGAATGTTCGCCTGCCCTGGCAGCCGCTTGGCATCTATCTGATGGATCAGTGGCGCAAGGTCGGTATCGAGGTCGACCAGATCCCAGCGGAAACGCCGCCGTATTTTGCGGCAATGACCGGCGGCAATTACGACGTCGCGATCGACTTCAACAACACCGTCAGCGTCGATCCGAACGAGGTCCTGGTGAAATTCGTGCCGGGAAGTCCGAATAATTATTCCGGCGCGGAAGATAAGGCACTCGTAGAACTCTTCGACAAGCAGGCGGAGATCGCCGACCCTGCGGCGCGCAAGGTGGTGGTACGGCAGTTCCTCGAACGGCTGATGGATCAGGGATATTCCATTCCGCTCTTTGGCAATAACCGTGCAACCGCTGCGGTGAAAGAGTTCAAAGGTTGGAAGCTTGCGCCAACCACGGTGCTCAATCTCGATATGTCGGAGGTGTGGTTCGACCGGTAGAAGCCGCTCGTCGCGGGTCAGGGTCGCCCCGATAAGGAATTTGATCTGCCGATGTGGTTAAGTCCAATTCATGCAGACCAGCGAAGTTGACTTCATCGTCGTCGGGGCCGGGTCGGCTGGATGCGTAGTCGCTGCGCGGTTGAGCGAAGACGGCCATAGCGTGCTGCTGCTCGAGGCAGGACCACGCGACCACAATCCCATGATTCATATCCCCGCCGGCATGGTGAAGTTGCTCCGACACCCCGTCGTCAATTGGAACTACACGAGCGAACCCGATTCAGGCATTGGCGATCGCGCGCTGGCATGGCCGCGCGGCAAGGTGCTTGGCGGATCGAGTTCGATCAACGGTATGCTGTATCTGCGGGGGCATCCGGCCGATTACGAGGGCTGGGCGCAGATGGGATGTACCGGCTGGAGCTATACGGAGGTTCTGCCGTTTTTTCGTAAATCGGAGCGGCGGATCGGTGGCGACGATGACTATCGCGGTCGCGACGGTGAGATGGCAGTCGAGGACTATCGAACGATTCTGCCGCTGACCCATCGTTTCGTGAAAGCCGCGCAGCAAGCCGGCATCCCGTTCTCGCCCGATCTCAACGGTCCCGAACCGGAGGGTGTGGGCTATTCCCAGATGAGCCGAAACCGGCGCGTCCGCCACTCCACCGCGCGTGCGTTTCTGCGGCCTGCGGAGCGCCGCACCAATCTACAGGTCGAGATCAATGCTCAGGCGCGGCGCATTCTGCTGGAGGATCGACGTGCCACCGGCGTCGAATACGAACGCGGCGGCGAGATCATGCTGGCGCGAGCGCGCCGCGAGGTGATCGTTTGCGGCGGCGCTGTCAACTCGCCGCAGCTTCTCCAGGTGTCGGGCATCGGCCCTGCCCCGCACCTTCAGGCGATCGGGGTTCCGGTATCGCACGATCTTCCAGGCGTAGGCTCGAATCTGATCGATCATCTCGCCGCTTTGCTGGCTTATCGGGTGCAGGGCGAGATTTCAGTGAATCAACTCCGGCGCGGTGCCAGACTGGCGCGCGAGGTTGCACGCTGGTGCCTGTTCGGGACCGGCGCACTGACTTTCGGCGTATCTGCCGCGACCATATTTGCGCGTACGCGTGAGGGGCGGAGCAGCCCCGATTTGCAGATACTGTTCACGCCGGGAAGCTACGACCGGAGCCGCTTCGGCGAACTTGAGCGCGAGCCGGGCATGACGGCAGCCATCTGTGCCGTGAACCCGGAGAGCCGCGGAACGATCATGGCAGCTTCGTCCGATCCGAAAGCGGCACCAAAAATTCGGCCGAACTATTTCTCAGCGCCGGAAGACATGATGGTGGCGCTCGAAGGCATCCGGCTGGCGCGCCGCGTTTTCACGCAACCGGCGATTTCCGATGTTGTCGCGGCGGAGACCGTGCCCGGCTTGCAGGCGCAGGATGACGAAGCGCTGAAGGAATTTGCCCGCACACATTGCTCGACCGTATTTCATCCAGTGGGCACCTGTCGCATGGGCAATGGGCCAAATGCCGTTGTGGACCCGCGTCTGCGCGTTCACGGCATCGAGGGCCTGCGGGTGGTCGATGCGTCGATTATGCCGAGGATCACAACCGGCAACACCAACGCGCCGACGATCATGATCGGCGAGAAGGGCGCTGCCATGATCCGCGAGGACGCGAAGGCGTAAGCGCCGCGCGCCCGTCAGGTCTTGAATTTTGGGTCCAGCCAGTCGCGCAGGGCATCGCCCAACAGGTTGAAGGCAAATACGGCGAGGCTGATGGCAATTCCTGGAAAAATTACGATCCAGGGGGCTTCGTCGAAGAAATCCGCCGCGCTGCCGGAAAGCATCAATCCCCAGGCAGGCGTCGGCTCGGCAATGCCAAGGCCAAGGAAGGACAGCACAGCTTCCAGCAGGATCGCCTGCGCGATGTAGGCTGTCAGCATGATCAGATAGGGCGCCATCAAATTCGGCATCATGTGGCGCAATACAATGCGGGTGTTGGAATAGCCCGCGATCCGCGCCGCATCAACGTAAGGCAGATTCCGGATCACGAGCGCCGACGAACGGATCACCCGCGCAACCTGCGGCACGATCGGAATGGCAATCGCGAGGATGAGATTGATGTCGATGCCGAAAACGACGGCGCGGCCGAGCACCGCGACGACCACCAGGGCCAGCACGATCAGCGGAAACGACAGCATGAGATCGATACAGCGCTGGATCGCATTGTCGACTTTGCCGCCGAAATAGGCCGACGCTGCGCCGATGATCGCGCCGACCGTACAGCCGACGAAGGCGGAAGACAGGCCGATGATCAGCGCGGTGCGAGCGCCATAGATGATCCGCGAAAAGATATCACGTCCGAAGGGATCGGTTCCGAGTATGTGCTTTGCACTGGGCGGCTCCAGCATGGCCGCGAGATCGTTGGTTATGGGATTGTAGGGAGCAATATGCTCCGCGAACACACCTGCAAACAGCATCACCAGCAACGCGAGCAGGGCAACGGCACCGGTCGGCTGCTTGAGGCAGAAGTCGACCAGCGGATTTTGAACCCAGGAGGAGGTTTTGCGCGTCCGAACCGTCGTGTCGCTCATGGCAGCCTCACTGATAGCGTACGCGCGGATCGAGCGCGGCATAGATGAGATCGATGACGAGGTTGATAGCGATGTAGAAAGCGGCAAACAGCATCACCATGCCCTGGATCAGCGTAAAGTCGTGCCGCGCGACGCTCTGCACGAACAGCCTTCCAAGCCCGTTCAGGCTGAAGACCTGTTCGGTGACGACGAGACCGCCAAGCAGAAACGCGAATTCGAGCCCGATGACGGTCACCGCTGGCAGCAGAGCGTTGCGCAAAGCGTGCCGGCGGACGATCACGGATTCGATGACACCCTTGGCGCGTGCGGTGCGGATATAGTCCTCACCGAGAACCTCAAGCAGTGACGAGCGGACGATGCGCGTCAGCACGGCTGCAAAGCGATACCCGACCGCAAGCGCGGGCCAGATCAATTGCCAGAGATTTGCGGCCGGATCCTTGTAGATCGGCGTGAAAGTCAGCGGCGGAAGCGACCCGACGGACCAAAGCAGCGCCAGGACGATCAACATGCCAAGCCAGAAGCTCGGAACGGCAAGCCCTGCCACCGCAAAAAGCCGGATCAGTGTATCGACAAAGGTACCGCGATAGAGCGCTGCCATGACCCCAAGCGGAATCGCGATGAAGCAGCCTATCAGTGTCGCCATCAATGCGATCTGAAACGTGATCTCAAATCGGGCTGCGACTTCCTCGATCACGGGACGGCCGGTCCACATCGAGTTGCCGAGGTCGAGCCGCGCGAGCCCTTTCATCCAGTCGAGGAATTGTTCGGAGCGCGGCTTGTCCAGTCCCAGCCTTGCCCGCTCACGCTCGATCACATCGGTCGTGACCTGTGCGCCGTCGCCGCGAAGCTTGGCTTCGACGATATCGCCTGGCACCACCCGCAGGATGAAGAAAGTCATGATCGCGACGCCAATCAGGGTCGGGATGGCAAGCAGAAGGCGATTGGCAACATAGCGGAGCATGGTTTGGCTCCCGTTCAGACCTTGATACAGGCGGCGGAGTGGCCAGGACGTATTTCGCGGAGCACAGGAATTTCGACACGGCATTCGCTGGTCGCGATCGGACAACGCGTATGGAAAACGCAGCCGGATGGCGGAGCCAGCGGACTTGGCAATTCGCCGTGGATCAGTTGGGGCGCACGCGCCTTCTCGACGCTGGGGTCGGGGATCGGTGCAGCCTCAAGGAGGAGCTTCGTGTAAGGATGAAGGGGTCGCTCGCATAGTTCGTCGCGATCGGCAGTTTCCATCACCCGGCCGAGATACATGACCACGATGCGCGAGGAGATGTGCCGCACCACGGCAAGGTCGTGCGCAATGAAGAGATAGGCCAGGCCGCGCTTGCGCTGTAATGCCTCGAGGAGATTGACGATCTGACCCTGGATCGAGACGTCGAGCGCGGATACCGCCTCGTCGCACACGATGAATTGCGGCTCGATCGCGATCGCGCGAGCGATCCCTACCCGCTGGCGTTGGCCGCCGGAGAGTTGATGCGGATAGCGGTCGGCGAGTTCAGGACGCAGTCCGACTTCATTCAGCAAGCTCACGACGCGTTCGCGTGCCGCTGCAATGTTAGGCGCAAGACCATAAACCTGCAGCGGTTCGGCGATGATCTGGCCGATGGTCATGCGCGGATTGAGCGAGGAATAAGGGTCCTGGAAAACCGCCTGAACTTTCCGGCGCATCGCCTTGAGCTCGACTCGACTCATCTGCGCGAAGTCGCGACCTTCAAAAGCAATAGAGCCCGCAGTCGGCGCGTCGAGCCGAAGGATCAGGCGTCCAACCGTGCTCTTTCCACAACCGGATTCTCCGACAAGCCCCAGCGTCTCGCCGCGCTCCACCGTAAAGCTGACGTCCTCGACTGCGCGCACCTGATGCGTCCGCGCGAGGAGACCGGTCTTGACCGGAAAATGCTTGGTCAGGTTGCGTACCCGCAACGCTGGTTCGGCAGCGTCTTGACGCAACGCAGCCTCGGCTGCCACGGCCGCTGGCTTTCTCCACGCAAGTTTGCCTGCGGCAATATCGGCGGCGCGGATGCAGGCAGAGAGGCTCCCGGCATCGGTCGGCGCCAAAGGCGGGGGCGTGTCGCAGACTGGCAGCCGGAACGGGCAGCGCGGCGCAAACCGGCAGCCAGGCAATGGATCTGTCGCCGACGGCGGAAGCCCCTCAATGGTTTCGAGCTGTCCGCTGCGCGGGCGATCGAGCCTCGGCACCGAGCGCAGCAGTCCCATCGTATAGGGATGACGAGGTCGATGAAAAACCGCGTCGGCCTCGCCCTGCTCCACCACCCGGCCGGAATACATGACCACTACACGATGCGCGTAACGCGCAACAATCCCGAGATTGTGGGTGATGACGATCAAAGCAATGCCTAGGTCGCGCGAAAGCGCCTTCATCAATTCGAGGATCTGCGCCTGGATGGTCACGTCCAGCGCCGTTGTCGGCTCGTCGGCTATGATGAGTTTCGGATTGCAGGCCAGTCCGATCGCGATCATCACGCGTTGCCGCATGCCACCGGAAAATTGATGCGGATATTGTCGCAGCCGCTGCTCGGGATCGGAGATACCCACCATTCGCAGCAGCTCGACAGCGCGGAGGTTTGCATCTCGTGTACTCATTCCGAGATGGAATTGCAGCGGCTCTATGATCTGAAGCCCGATCGGCAAGACCGGATTGAGAGAGGTCATGGGCTCCTGGAAGATCATGGCGATCTCCCGGCCTCGGACGTCGCGCATTTGTTCTTCAGGAAGCGCGAGCAGGTCGCGGTCTTCGAACTGAATACGCCCTTTCGGAATGCGGCCGGTGCGAGGCAGAAGCCGCATGATCGCGTGCGCGGAAACCGACTTTCCGGAGCCTGACTCGCCAACGAGTGCTACAATTTCTCCCGGTCGAACCTGGAGGCTCAAACCCTGGACCGCGGGGACGTTCACGATGTCGGTTGCGAAACTGACATGCAGATCCTCCACGTTCAGCAAAAGATCGGTCGACAAGGCCGGTGCAGGCCCTGCAGCGCCGGTCGGCGCAGCTCCGTAAGGCGTCGCCGACGCCAATGCGTCGCGACCGCCTGCAAATTCGGTCGCCTGGCGCCGCTTTGTCATTCCCTCCCATCCGGTGTCATTCCTTCTAGCGGAATGCTCTTCCACTCAGTAGGATAGAGGGCGTCAGCGAGCCTGACAAGCTGCAACCGGGCCTTCGAGACGGCCCACCGAACCAAGGGCAACAAGTGGCGGAAGAACCAACGAGCACGGTGGTCCGCGTCGTCCGCATGCTTCAATGCGTTGCGGAAATGGGCGGCGAAATTTCGGTCAAGGAATTCGCCGCTCGGCTGTCGCTGCCGCCGAGCACCGTGCATCGGCTTCTCAAGCTTCTGATGTCGCAAGGGCTCATCGAGCAGCGTGCTTCCACCCAGCGTTACCGTGCGGGCCGTGAATTATTCCGCATCTCCACTCTAATCACGCGCCAGATCGGCGTCGAGGAGATTGCTAACCCCATCCTCTCCGCCATGCGCGATGCCTGTCACGAGACTTGCTATTTCGCACTGTACCTGCCGGCCTCGCGCCGGTTCGTTGGCACGGTCGTTGCGCGCTCGCCGCATCCGCTCGGCTACCACTTCGAGCCGCTGATGGAGCAGAAGGTAGCCTGGGGGGCCGTCGGACGTTGTATGCTTGCCTATCTTCCGGAAGAGGAAGTCGCGAAGGCGGTGGCCGAGGCGGGTAACTCTCCCGCGGGAACCGCGGCGCCGAGCCTGAAAGACATGAAAGAGCGTCTGACGGAAATCCGCGACCGCGGTTTCGCATCTGCGGAAGGTGAAATTTTTCCCGAAGCGATCGGGTTCGCCCGTGTCGTCTTCGATGTCGACGGCAATGTTATGGGGTCGCTTGGCATCACCATGCCGATGATCCGTTATCGTCCGGCGATGCACAAGCAGCTCGCGAATCTGGTCATCAGCAAAGCCAAGGAACTGAGCAATGCACTTGGCTATCGCGAGGCTGCGGAACCGGTGATCAATGTGCGTCCGCAGCGGAGGGCGCGATGAGCGAGCCTTTCCGCCTGATCGAAGAAGGTGCTGCGCTCGTTCTCGAACTCGACCGGCCCCAGGCGAAAAACAGCCTGAAGCTGGTCGAAATGGAAATGCTGGGTGAGAGCCTTGCATCCGAACGCGTCCGCGCAGCGCGATGTCTCGTGATCCGCGGCAACGGATCGAGTTTTTGTGCAGGGCGCGATGTGCGCGAGATCGATCCGGAGGCAGAAGACGCTTACGAGGTCCTGCACAAACGCATTGGTCCGATATTGCAGCGCCTATACACGCTGCCGGTCCCGACCGTCGCCTCAGTGCACGGGCCTGCGCTCGGCTTCGGCCTTGGGCTTGCACTCGCTTGCGATATCACGATCGCGTCCGACGACGCGATCTTCGGCAGTCCGTTCCGCCGGATTGGTGCGGTTCTCGATTCGGGCGGCCATTATTTCCTGCAACGTCGGCTTGGGCGGCACCGGGCTGCCGAATTGGTGTTCACCGGCCGCATGCTGAGCGGGCGCGAGGCAGCCGATATCGGCCTGATCAACGAGGCAGTGGCACCGGACACGCTAGCGACGCGTACCGCAGAACTTGCGCAGCTTATCGCGAATGGTCCCACCGCGGCCTTTCGCGCGACCAAACATGTCCTCGAGGACGACCGCGGTTTTGCGGAAGTGCTCGAGCTCGAGGCGCGCTGGCAAAAGGAAGTCACGAGGGGGCCGGACGGACGCGAAGGGCTTGCCGCCTTTCGCGAGCGGCGAAGCCCGATATTCAAGGGAATTTGACGCCCCAGTGGTGGCGGCTAGCCGGCTGGCTTTTCGCTCTTCCAGAACGTATCGAGATACTTGTACACGTTGGTGAAATCCACATCGCGGCCGAGCTGCTTCTCGGCTTCGTCGAAGATGGCGGCGACATCCTGCGGCAACGATCCGGAAAAGCCGACGTGACGGGCGGTTTCCGCCATGACGCGCGCATCCTTGGCTGCCAGCCACATTTTAAAATTGGCTGCGAATTTGTCGGATGTGACCTGCTGCTTGAGCACGAATTCGGTCGCGGCATTCCGACCGTAAGACGCGTTGATGATGTCGACCATTTGCTCCGGATCGAGGCCGTATTTCTTTCCGACCAGCAGGCCTTGCAGCGCCGAAATCAGATTCAAGGCAGCCACGTAGTTGTTGATTGTCTTCATCGCATGACCCGCACCGAGCGGCCCGGTATGGAAAATCGATTTGCCCATGCCGCGCAGGATCGAATCGGCGCGCTTCACAAGATCCGGCTCGCCGCCGACCATCAGGGTCAGCGTCCCGTCATTGGCGCCCTTCTCCGCCCCGGAAACAGGTGCATCGATGAGCGAAAGATCACGCTGTGCGAGATCCTTGGCGAGGCTTTCGGTATCGACGGGCGACGACGAGGAGCAGTCGATCACAAGGGTGCCGGGCTTCGCCGCCTGGATTGGCGCATCGCCTCCGAGCAAGGCTGCGCGCACCACCTTGCCGTCGCCAAGCATGGTGACGATTGCATCCTGGTCGGCGCAAGCCTCGCGCGCGGTGGCGACCGCTTTGGCGCCGCTGCGGTTCTCGAAATTCTGCCGTGCGGTCTCCGAGGGATCAAACGCGGAGACCGTAAAGCCCGCCCGCACCAGGTTGACGGCCATGCCGCAGCCCATGGCGCCTAGTCCGAAAAACCCGACGCGCGCCGGCGGGATTATGGGTTTTGCGCTCGGCATATTCGGTACTCCCCCGTTATCAAACTGATACTCTGCACGCGGGTGTGATCGAGTTTATCAATTCACCCGCTTTTCCTGCTCGCGCCAGTAAGGCTCGCGCAGCACATTCTTTTGAATCTTGCCAGCGGCCGAAACCGGCAGCGGCTCGCTGCGCAGTTCGACACTGCGTGGGCATTTATAGGCTGCGATCAAGGTGCGGCAATGTGCCTGCACGGATTCCGCGGTAATCGCGGCACCATTGCGCGGTACGACGATCGCATGAACACACTCACCCCAATGCGGGTGGGGAATGCCGATCACGGATACCTCCGCCACTTCCGGCATCACCGAAATGGCGTTCTCCACTTCCATGGAATAAACATTCTCGCCACCGCTGATGATCATGTCCTTTAGCCGATCGACGATATAGACGAGGCCTTCGTCGTCCATGACCGCGGCATCGCCGGTATGCAGCCAGCCGTCTCGCAATGCCTTGGCGGTTTCCTCCGGCTTGTTCCAGTAGCCTTGCATCACGATCGGGCCGCGCACGACGATCTCGCCGATGTCGCCGCGTGGCATCTCGCGCCCGTTTTCATCAACGATCATCAGTTCGATATTCGGCGCAGCCACCCCGCAGGATTTCAGGCGGTCTCCCGCCACGTTCGGCAGCCGCAGATGATGCGGCAGCATGGTGCCGATTGGGGAAAGTTCGGTCATGCCCCAGCCGTGCAGAAATTTCATGTCGGGCCAAAGCTCGACCGCGCGCTTCAGCGTGCCTTCGGTGATCGGTGAGGAGCCGAACATAAACTGCCGAAGGCTCGACAGATCCCGATTTTCGATACCCGGCGAATTCACGATCATGCCGATCATCGTAGGCACGAGTGCGATATTGGTGACGCGATGCTCGATCATCGCCTGCAGGCAGGTCTCGACCTCGAAACGCGGGATGAAGACATGCGTGCCTGCCGCCATTGTAATGGACAGGCTCGACATGCCGTCGGTCAGGTAACACATCGGCGCCGCATGCAGATAAACGCTGCTCGGATCATACCCGATCATGTAGCAGCCATTCACTGCATTGCTGACGAGGTTGTCATGACTGAGCATGACGCCCTTCGCCTTGCCGGTGCTGCCGCCGGTATAGAAGATGCCAGCAAGGTCGCTGCCGCTCCGGCCGGCATCGTCAATCGCTGCAATGTCGCAGAGCATTTGTTCGTAGCCGGCAAAACCTGCGGGCGCGTCGCCGTCGGAGATATGAATGAGCGCGAGCGATGGCAGCCGCTCCTTGATCGCCTGCGCGATCGAGACAAAATTATCGTCGACGATGAGAATCCCGGCGCCGGAATCCTCGAGAATGTATTGCAGTTCCGGCAACGCCAGCCGCGTATTCAAAGGGACGATGGCGCCTCCCGCCCAGGGGATCGCGTAATAGATCTCGAAATAGCGGTGGCTATTGAGCGCAAGGATTGCCACACGGCCACCGTCGGATAGGCCGGCATTGCGCAGCAAATTGGCGGCGCGCGCCACGCGTGGCGGCACTTCGCTCCAGGCGTAGCGCTGACTGCCGTCAATGAGCGCGACGCCGCCAGGCTTGACCTGCGCCGCTCGACGCAGCCCTTGTGTAAGGCGTCCTCCCGCCATGTCGATTCCGTTCATCGGAATGATATATCGCTAGGTGGCACAGTATCGGCTTGCTAGTTTCGACGCAAGAAACGCAAAAACTTGAGCAAGCGGCAGGCGAGGAAAGGTTATGGCCATCGCCCCGGAAATTTCGGCAATCCTCGCGCGTCACATCCGTTCGGCGGAAGTGGCGGCCGAAGCGCGTGCGGTGACACAGCGCGCGGTAATGGATTCAATCGGCGTGATGTCGGCTGCAAGCGGACTTGGCGAGGGCTGTGAGGCGTTTGCCGCAGTTGCGAGGGAAAGCGGCGAAGGCGGGCCATGCACCGTGCTCGGCTTCGGCTTCCGGACATCGCCGATCATGGCGGCCTTTGTGAATGGCGCGATGGCTCATGCGCTCGATTTCGAGGATACGCATGATGCGACGCTGGTACATCCGCATGCGGCTGTGGTACCCACCGCGTTGGCGCTCGCAGAGTTCGCAGGCGATGTCAGCGGCCGCGACTTTCTGGATGCAGTCGCGATCGGTGCCGACGTATCCTGCCGCCTTGCACTCGGCCTCACCGAAAGCGTGGAGAAACGCGGCTTCTACTTCATCCCCATGTTGAGTGCGTATGGTGCCGCGGCAGCCGCAGCAAGGCTTCTGAAGCTTTCCGAAGGCGAGATCATACAAAGTCTGGCGCTCGCATCATGCCAGGCAGTTTTCAGTGATGCGTTGGTGGCATATCCAGCCTCCCATCTTCGCGCTGTCCGTGACGGATTTAGCGCAAGGGCTGGTGTCACATCCGCCTTGCTTGCGCGGCGGGGCATCGAGGCTTTCGCCAAGCCGATCGAGGGACCCGGCGGCCTTTATGCGAATTTCGCGCGCGGCAAATTTGATGCAGAGCACATGCTGCGCGGTCTCGGCTCCGAATATGAGGGTGCCAAGGTCAGCTTCAAGCCATGGCCCTCGTGCCGGGGCACGCATGCTTTCATCGAAGCCGCGCTATCTGTCATGCGCGAGGGCAGTTTCGACGCCGCCAACCTTCAGCAGATCGACGTGAAGGTCAGCCCTTTTTTTTCGGTGCTCTGCGAACCGCAGGATCAGAAGCGGCGACCACGGACGGCGATCGACGCGAAATTCAGCATTCCGTTCACGGTCGCAGTCGCGCTAACGCAAGGCGATGTCGGCCTGCAAGATTTTCTACCATCGCGGCTGTCCGATCCGAAGCTCCATGCGATCGCGGATATAGTGCAACACGTCGTGGAGCCCGCATGGACCTTCGAGCAATCAACGCGAGGATCGCTTGTGATTTCGATGGCGGACGGGCGCGGCTATTCGCACGAGGTAAAAGACCCGCTTGGCCACCCCGTTAATCCGATCGACGATTGCTCGTTGCAGCGCAAATTCGAGAATTGCCTTGCGAGCGCCAGGCATCCACTCGCGTCCGCGGCGAAGGACCGACTGATCGAACGTATCGCCGGGATCGAAAAGCTCGCCGACATGCAGGAGCTGTTTCATTGAGGCGTTGCGATTAAGCGCAAGCCGCGTGTTTCCGTCGGGAGCCGCGACGCGATCCCGCCAACGATCGTTCAGCCGCCGGGTTACAGCACCGCGTAATAATCGAAGATCGAATGATCGCTGCGCCGTTCGGCCGAGCCGACAATGATGGTGCGGGTCAGCCAGTCGTGCTTGCCGACGGGCGTCTCGAAGCTCGGCGCAATCCGCATGTAATACTCCGACGGTTCGACCGGATCGAGCGCTTCCATGCGTGCGGCGGTCTCCGGCGGCGCGTGCCGGAAGCCGCGATTCATCATGTAAATCGGGGTGCCGTCGTCAGCTTCCAGCATATAGCGCGCATCAAAGCCCACCGTATGATCGCCGCGGTAGAGTGCCCAGTCGCCGCCGCTGTTCGGCACCACGCGGCCATTCAGCCGGGGACCTTCCACCGTTCCGCCGGCCGCCGAGACGAAGCCTCGAATGCTTCCCTGCGGCAGCGGCCCGAACTTCTGCCGGATGCCAAGCAGCATCTTGATGCTGAAAACGAATTCGAGCTTCGGCGTTACGGGCGCCATTGGGTGTCCTCCGAATGTTCTTTTCGGGCAATGCCGGCGACGCGGGGGCGCCAGTCCGGCGGTTGCCAGCCCGATTTTGGAATGCCATTCTGCTGAACGAAATGGCGCAGTGTCAATGACGCCGGCCAGCCCGGAGGATGAATGTCCGCTGCCAAATCATCGCGGGATGACGACATATTCGATTACGTCATTGTGGGCGGCGGCTCGGCAGGGTGCGTGCTGGCCGGGCGGCTGAGCGAAGATCCCGCACTTCGCGTCTGCCTGATCGAGGCGGGACCGCCGGATCGTCATCCGCTCATTCACATCCCACTCGGTGTGACCTGGCTGATCAAGCATCCGCGGCTCAACTGGTGCTACTGGTCGACGCCGCAGCAGCATGTCTCCGGTCGCTCGGTCTTTTTGCCCCGCGGTCGCGTGCTCGGCGGATCGAGTTCGATCAACGGCTCGATTTACATCCGCGGTCATCGCTCCGATTACGACGACTGGGCACGTTGGGGCAATCCAGGCTGGTCTTATGAAGAGGTGCTGCCCTATTTCAAGATGTCCGAGAACAACGAACAGTTCCGCGATTCGCCCTATCACGGCGTTGGCGGGCCGCTGAACGTCACCGACTGTGAAAGCTATAGTCCGCTCGTCGAAATGATGCTGGAGGCGGCCGACTCGTTGCAGCTCCCGCGCACCGAAGATTTCAACGGCAAAGGGCAGGAAGGATTCGGCCGCCGGCAAGTGACGATCCGCGGCGGCCGGCGTGAATCCGCGGCGACCGCTTTTTTGCGCGATGCGCAGGCGCGAAAAAATCTCACCGTCATTTGCGATTCATCGGTGTCGTGCGTCGCTTTCGAAGGGCGTCGTGCGGTGCAGGTTGAGTTCGAAACTGGAGGTGAAAAACGGATTGTAGCAGCACGGCGTGAAATCATTCTCGCGGCCGGCGTTTTTGCTTCACCTGTAATTTTGATGCGGTCGGGCATCGGCGATGGCGCCGAGCTGAAAACGTTTGGTATCGATGTCGTGCATCATGCTCCACAGGTTGGGCGCAATCTGCGGGATCACATTTCCTCGCCGGTGCAGTATTCGAGCCCGACGACGGTTCCCTATGGGCTGTCGTGGCGGACCCTGCCATGGCTGGTCTCGAATGTGGCCCGCTACGTGTTGTTCCGGGATGGCCTCTTCGCCAACACGATCCTGCATGCTGGCGGCTTCGTGCGATCGCGTCCCGGCCTCGATCGTCCGGATATCCAGTTCATCCTGATGCCGGCAGAGAGAACTCCGGACGGGCGCATGGGCATCGGCCACGGCTATGGACTGATCACGATATTGCTGCGACCGAAAAGCAGCGGCACGGTAAAGATTGCGGGCCGTGACCCTGTGCTCGCGCCAGTGATCGATCCCGCCTTTTATGCCGACAGCGAAGACCTGGAGGATATGGTGCGAGGCACGCGTCTCGCGCGCCGGATTCTCGAGGCGCCTGCGTGGAATCGCGTGCGCGGCGCGGAGATTCGTCCAGGTCCCACGGTACAAAGCGATGAAGGCCTCAAAGACTATATCCGCGCCTCGTCCAACACATGCTTTCATCCAGTCGGCACCTGCCGAATGGGCAAGGACGAACAGGATGTGGTCGATGCGGAATTGCGCGTGCGCGGGGTCGAGGGACTGCGCGTGGTCGATGCCTCGATCATGCCGGGAATGATTGGAGGCAATACCAATGCGCCGGTGATCATGATTGCGGAGAAGGCCGCAGACATGATCCGTGGGCGCTCGCCTCTTCCGGCAATTCGCAATATTTAAGCGGACGGCCCTGCAATTAGATCGGGAAGAGACCGCCGTAGGCGGTCTCTGAGTCCATTCGAAAAAACCTAGGGGCAGGCTAGCGCGCACAACGCGCGTTATGAATTTCTTTCAATGAGCGCTGAACTATTTGAAACTAGCCAGCAGTCTTTCGGCGGTCTTGATATCCGTCGTTTTCGAGCCCTTCGCGAATTGCTCGACCACTGGCCGCAAGAGATCGCCAGCGTTTTTGGAGCGTCCCTGATCCGCCCAAAATGTCGCGAGATCGATTGCGGTTCGCAACTCCCATGCCCGCGCACCCTGCCGGCGGCTCAATTCAATTGACTGCGTGAAGCAAGTTTCCGCGTCATTGACGCCCTCCTGCGGCATTGACAGAAGAAGGCCGCCCTTCACGCGGAGCAATTCCGGAATGTACAAGTCATCGCCATTTGCCTCGACCCGTTGGATTGCCCTATCAACTAATGCGCTGCCTTCGGCAATTTGCCCAATCGTAGCGAGGCCTTGCGCGAGCGAGATATTGAACTCCGTCGTCAGAAGTTCGTAACCCACCCTGTGGATTGCCTCCAGACACGCTTGCAGCCTGTCGACCCCGTCCTGTGCGTTCCCGCGGCGAATATCCAGCTCTGCCCTGCGGGCTTGTCCAACAGCAACGAACGGACCCAGTGAATATGATTCAGCTTGGTAGATGGTCGCATCGATGTATTTTTCGGCATTTTCCAGATCGCCGGTCCAAAGGAATACCGAAGTAGCCCAAGCCAAAACGACCGCGAGCGACGGCGGATGGTCAATTTGACTGACACTCTTGATTACCTGGTGTGCGCGCTCCGCAGCCTCGGTTGGGTGACCCTGTAACCAGAGAGTTCGTGCCAGAGTAACGTCAGCTGGGTATTGAAGGTCGCGGGCAAGATAAATTGTGGTCCGCTGAGCGCGCGACCACTGATGCAGGCTGGCCTCAAGTTCGAAGCGAGCACCATTCAGATCGCCGATCATATGAAGTGATCGCCCCAACATCGAACGGGCCAACGCGATAGCGGCGGGATCCTCCGCCGTTTCGGCAGCGGATCGGCAGCGCTTCGCGTAACGAAGGGCGGTTTTGAAATCAGCGGCACGGAAGTGGAACATGCGCAGCATGCCCAGGAGCCCGATCTGGTTCAGAACGTCGCCACGCTCTTCGGCAATTGTCGCGCTTCTGCTCAGCGCCATCCGCGTCGCATCGTCTTCACCGTATAGGTGCATAGACGAAATCCCCAAACCGGCCTGGAGGTGCATCTCGTCGGACCCGCCGCGCATCGAATCGTCGAGCGCAAGAAGCGCGCGCTTCGACCAGCGAAGACACTCGGGCACCAGAGACATCGCCAGAAAAACCGGCGCCGCTGCGGCCGCCAAGCCCACGCCAATTTTCACGTCGCCATTTTCACCGAAACATCGTTCCAAAGCCGCTCGAACATTGTTGAGGCCGGCAAAGTACGGTGCCCGCTCGGTGCCCGTCGATAGGGTCGCCCATTCAGTCCCGGCCTGTTCCAGCCAGCGCCGATAATAACCCGCGTGCCGTGCAGCCAATTCGGCGAACTCGACGTCATCAATCGCGATTTCAAGAGTGTAGGCGCGCGTCGTGTCGAGCAGCCGGTACCGCATCATGGCTCCGACCGGACGCGTCGTCACCATCGATTTGGCGACGAGACTGTCGATCGCACCAAACACTGCCGATTGATCGAGGCTCTCGCTCGCCACGACCTCCAAGGCTGCATCGAGTGTGAAATGTCCAACGAATATTGCGAGACGCCGAAGCACCGTGCGCTCCAGTTCCGAAAGCAGGCCGTAGCTCCAGTCCAACATGGCCTGCAGCGTCTTTTGGCGCGGCGGCGCGGTGCGCGATCCCGACCATAGAAGTGTCAGGCGCTGATCGATCAGTGAGGCAGTCTGCTGCAGGCCGTAGGATCCGACGCGCCTCGCCGCCAATTCGATAGCGAGCGCTACACCATCAAGCTTCTGACAGATGCTTGCAACTATCGCCGCTTCCGTATCGTCGACATCCAGACGCGCGCCGCTCGCTATTGCCCGCTCCACGAACATCCGCGTGGCCGGAAAAAGCTGGATTGCCGCTGCTGTTAGCTCCGCATTGTCCAGCGGATAGGCAAGCGCATCCAGTCTGTAGATGTGCTCACCGTCGATCTGCAGAGCCTCGCGGCTTGTGGTCAGGATGTGGACCTTCGGCGCAGCCTCCAGAATGCTTTCGGCGAGCGCTGCGACCGCTTCGATGAGATGTTCGCAGGTATCGAGGATCAACAAAATCTGCTTGTCGCGCAAATATGCGATCAGACTTGGTCGAACATCTTCGGACTGGACCGACAGACCGAGCATCGAGGCCACAGCTGTTGCCACCAGCTTGGGATCGCTGAGCATGCCAAGATCGACAAATAGCGCGGCCCCGGCGAAGGCATCGCTTAGATGATGCCCGACGGCTACCGCAACCGTGGTCTTTCCGACGCCGCCGGGGCCAACAATGGTGACAAAGCGTGAAGTGGTGAGTTGGGTTGAAAGGTTGAGAACATCGTCGTCGCGACCGACCATTCTGCCAAGCCGGTTCGGCAAATTCGCGTGTGTGAAGCTGACGGCTACGGGAGTAGCGCTATCAGCATGTCCGGTTGACCGGGAGACCGGTGACACGAAGCAATAGCCACGCCCGGCAAGCGTCGTGATATATCTTGCACCATCTTTCCCATCGCCGAGCGCCTTGCGCAGACTGGCCATGTGGAAGCGAAGGCTGCCTTCTTCGACCACGACGTCGGGCCAGACCAGAGACAGCAAGTCTTTTTTTCCGACAACTTCGTTCGGGCGAGATAACAAGGCCATCAGAATGTCGAAGGCACGCGCGCCCAGTTCCACGGGCTTGCCGTCCCGGATCAGAAGCCTTTCGCCAGCGACCACACGGAAAGGGCCGAACGAGAGGACGTCGCTGGTCTGCGTCACCGGTGAGGTCATGGCGCCTTCTTTTGCAGCCGACCGATCCAAAAATGCATTTTAATTCAATGGTTTGTCGCGCGCCACCGGCAGCGGTTGCGACCGCTAACAACGCCTCACAACGCATAACGGGTGCTTCGGCCGGTCAGGGCGTAAGTGCGCGGTGACGGACGAACTGAGTTTCACACCCGATAGGCGGAACCTACCCACAGTGTCTTGGATCGACCACTGACAAATAGGAGACTAGCCATGCGATCAGCAGATCTCTCTGAAATCATTAACCAGAACCGTCGCCGGCTCCTGACCACAGCCACGATGGGTATCGCTGTCGCCGGCGTCGCGGGCCTGTTACCGGGACAGCCCGCCGTCGCAGCCCAGGGCGCCTCCGTATCTCATGGCGATGCCATCCGCCCGTTCCGCTTCAACGTACCGGAGGAACAACTCGTCGATCTGCGACGCCGCATCCTGGCGACGCGCTGGCCTGAGCGGGAAACAGTCAGCGACGCATCGCAGGGCGTACAGCTCGCGACCACCGAGAAGCTCGCGCGGTATTGGGCGAAGGAATACAACTGGCGCAAGGTGGAGGCGCGGCTCAACGCTCTGCCGCAATTCGTCACCGAGATTGACGGCGTCGATATTCATTTCATCCATGTTCGTTCGAAACATGAAAATGCCTTGCCCATGATTGTTACGCATGGGTGGCCCGGCTCGATCATCGAGCAGCTGAAGATCATCGACCCCCTGACCAATCCCACCGCACATGGCGGGAGCGCATCGGACGCTTTCCATCTCGTGATCCCGTCACTACCGGGCCACGGCTTCTCCGGCAAGCCGACCGCGCCCGGATGGACCCCCGTTAGCATTGCTCGTGCGTGGGCGACGCTGATGCAACGCCTTGGCTACACACGATACGTGGCGCAGGGCGGCGATTGGGGGAATGCCGTCTCGGAGGTGATGGCCCTGCAGCAGCCGAAGGGATTGCTCGGCATCCACACCAACATGGCGGCCACGGTTCCAACCAACATCTCGAAGGCGCTCTCGTTTCACGAGTCGCCGCCGGGCGATCTCACGGCCGAGGAGCGCAACGCGTGGGACCAACTGGTCGACTTCTACGGAAAGGGGCTCGCTTATGCCCTCGAAATGTCCAACCGTCCGCAAACGCTCTACGGCATCGTCGACTCGCCGGTCGGGCTTGCGGCGTGGATGCTCGATCATGACATCCGCAGTTACCTGATGATCGCCCGCGTCTTCGACGGAAAGACGGAGGGGCTGACGCGAGACGACGTTCTCGACAACGTCACGCTCTACTGGTTGACGAACACTGCGATCTCTTCGGCGCGCCTCTACTGGGACACCATGCAGATTTCGACGGGAGGCGGCTTCTTCGACGTCAGGGGCGTCACGATCCCGGTCGCCGTGAGTGCCTTCCCCGACGAGATCTATGCAGCACCGCGAAGCTGGGCAGAGCGGGCGTATCCCAAGCTCATCCATTACAACAAGCTCGACAAGGGCGGCCACTTCGCCGCCTGGGAACAGCCGAAACTCTTCTCCGAAGAGATGCGCACAGCGTTCCGGTCACTGCGTCAGCCCACGTGATGAAACAGGCGGGCGCGCGCACTGCTCGCGCCGCCACTGCTCAACTTCGCGGCGACATCGACGTCGGCACCAAAGGGTATTCGCCATGAAGACCAAGACGCTGATTTTAGCCATCGTCATTGCCGCGGCAATCGGCACGCCGATTGCGGGTTTTGTTGGAGATATGATCATGCCGCAGCCGATGACATCCCCGGGCATTCGGGCTCCGTTCCTTCACGGAATTCCTGTCAGTCAATTTTCCGGTAAATCCGAGTTGGCATCTCTTGAAAACGCGGACGAATGGCTCAACTCCCCGCCCCTCACGGCCTCGAATCTGCGCGGCAAGGTCGTCCTGATCGATTTCTGGACCTACACCTGCATCAACTGGCTACGGACGCTTCCTTACGTCCGTGCCTGGGCTGAGAAATACAAGGATCAGGGTCTGGTGGTAATCGGCGTCCACGCGCCGGAATTCGAATTCGAGAAGAACAAGAACAACGTCCGTCGAGCCGTCAAAGACCTGCGAGTCGACTACCCGGTCGCGGTCGATAACGAACATGTCATCTGGCGCGCTTTCCGAAACCAATATTGGCCGGCGTTGTATTTCATCGACGCACAGGGCCGCGTTCGGCACCACCAATTCGGAGAGGGCAATTACGAACAGGCAGAAATGATCATCCAGCAATTGCTGGCCGAGGCAGGGGACGGCGGCGCCCGTCGCGAGCCAGTTTCGGTGCAAGGACGCGGCATCGAAGCGCCCGCCGACTGGAACAGCCTGAAGTCTCCAGAAAATTATGTCGGGCATGCGCGCACCCAGAACTTCTCGTCCCCGGGAGGCGCGATCCTGAATCAGCCTCGCGATTATGCGCTCCCCATTCGACTGAGCCTCAACGATTGGGCGCTGTCCGGCGACTGGACGGTGAAGAACCAACTCGCCGCGCTGAACAAGCCTAATGGGCGTATCGCCTACCGCTTTCACGCTCGCGATCTTCATCTGGTTATGGGCCCCTCCACTCCAGGCGCTTCGGTACGATTTCGCGTGTCGATCGATGGGCAGGCGCCTGGCGCAGCTCACGGAATCGATACCGACGGACAAGGCAACGGCACGATTACCGAGCAGCGGCTTTATCAGTTGATCAGGCAACCCGATCCCATCGCGGATCGACTATTCGAAATCGAATTCCTCGATTCCGGCGCGGAGGCCTTCGCCTTCACGTTCGGCTGAACCGCTTCACAATCATCGAGCCAAGGAGTTTCGCCCATGAACAGGACCAAGACCCCAGAGCATATAAACCTGCCTCGCCGCTCCTTCATTGGCGCCGCTGTAATGACCGCAGCCGCCGCTCAGTTCTGTCTTGTGACTCCGGCGGATGCGCAAACAGCTACGACGAAGCTTCCCGACATCAAGCCCGGCACCAACATCTCGTTCGGTCCGCTGAAGCAGATCGACGCAGGCGTTCTCAATGTCGCATATGCCGAAGCAGGACCGGCCGATGGTCCGCCGGTCATTCTTCTGCATGGCTGGCCCTATGACATTCACAGCTTCGTCGATGTGGCGCCGTTGCTGGCGTCAGCGGGTTACCGCGTACTGATCCCCTATCTGCGAGGCTATGGCGCGACGCGTTTTCTTTCAAACGAGACTTTCCGCAATGGTCAGCCATCGGCGCTGGCGGTCGATGTCATCGCCTTTATGGATGCGCTGAAGATTCAGAAGGCGACCCTCGGCGGCTTCGATTGGGGCGCGCGCTCGGCGGACATCGTCGCCGCGCTCTGGCCGGAGCGCGTCAAGGCACTCGTCGCCGTCAGCGGATATCTGATCGGCAATCAGGAGTCCGGGCGGATGCCGCTGCCGCCCAAGGCCGAGTTCGAGTGGTGGTACCAGTTCTATTTCGCCACAGAGCGAGGCCGAGCCGGTTACGAAAAATATCGGCGTGAATTTTCCAAGCTCATCTGGCAGCTGGCATCGCCGAAATGGCAATTCGACGACGCCACATTCGATCGCAGCGCAGCTGCGTTCGACAACCCGGATCACGTTGCCATCGTCATTCACAATTACCGCTGGCGTCTAAGCCTGGCCGAAGGCGAAGCAAAATATGACGAACTGGAAAAACGGCTTTCCGCGGGCCCAACCATCGGCGTACCCACCATCACCCTCGAAAGCGATGCAAACGGCGCACCGCATCCGGAGCCGAGCTCCTACGCCAAGAAATACGTCGGCAAGTATCAGCACCGAACCATCACTGGCGGCATCGGTCACAACCTGCCCCAGGAAGATCCGAAGGCTTTTGCCCAAGCAATCCTGAATGTTTCCGCGGAGAGCTGATCCACAGCGCCAGACGCTTGCTGTCCGCCCAAACGTGAAGAGGGCGGACAGCCAACGGAGACGAGCATGAACCGATCTGATACGCCGAGGCCTCGAGCTGGAAGCGTGGTGTACACGGCAAAGACCCATACCACCGGGGCGCGGGAAAGTGGTCTTGCGCGCAGCTTTGACGGTCGCCTTGACGTAAAACTCTCGATCCCCGGCTCCGCTCGGATTGGCACCAATCCCGAGCAGCTGTTCGCCGCGGCATGGTCGGCCTGTTTCGAGAGCGCGATCGCGCTTGCGGCACGCAACAGAAAAATCGTGCTGCCTGCCGGCGTTGCAATCGATGCTGAAGTGGCCCTGCATTCGGGGGACCAAGGCTATTTCTTGAGTGCGCGCTTTATCGTAAGCCTGCCGGGCGTCGAGCGCGGGGTAGCAGAAGCGATTGTCGCGGATGCCGATCAGATCTGCCCGTATTCCAAGGCGACACGCGGCAACATCGCTGTAGCGATAGAGTTGGTCTGAACCCCTCTCGTTTCGCCGCTAGCGGCGATCACTGCGATCATGGCGCCAGCAAAAACGCTCCTGGTCCTTTTGCTTCCTTGCAGGAAAGGGTCGAACCAAAGTTCATAGTGAAGTCGGAGCCGACGAAATTGCGCAAGCAGGGAAACGTCTCGCCTTCGGCTGTTGGAAATGCCTGCTATTTTGTCGGCGCCGTTGGCATCAAGACGAGGGCGGCTTCGGCGGTTTGCGTCAGATAGGTCAGCGATTCTTGGAAATAAAGACTAACTGAACTCTCCGAGTGGCTGGTGTATCCGATCGAAATATCCTGACCGATATGAAGGTCAAAGTCGCCCCCCGGGTTGTGAGCAACACCCCGCCCTTGATCGCCGGGCACCAGATAATTTCCTTGTCTACAAGGCGCTGCAGGTGCTTCAAGATTGGATATCCATCGTCACTTCCACCGGTGATGCCGGTGTACGGGTCAGAACCCAGCAACAACGCGTAGGGACCATTGACCCCAGCCAATCGCAGTTGATTGACCGCCCTGGCAATTACATCCGGATATGCCCGAACGTCGCTGGGAAGCTCGAGAATGGGATTGCTCGTAACCTGCCGAACGCCCTCTATACCCACATCCGGATATCCCTCGAAGACAACATGATCTTCAGCAAAGGCAATCGTTTTCGCGGCATCCTTCAGTGGTTGCCAGTCGGAGTCATTTGATCCTCGTTCGACATCGTCAATTGCTTGACGAGCAAGCTCGAACGGAACACGCAACTCAACAAGCGGCTTGACGTCCCGCTGCAAGACCTGAAGGCCATCGCACAAGGGAGCGACCTTTCGCGTATGACCAGTTCCGACCGCAGATAAGCCAAGACCTTTTGGGCCCTGAATGTCCACTACGCGCCGAGCAGCCAAATAGCGCTTGAGGGTGCGCGCGGCTTCTTGCTCGATCTGAACCCAGGCGTCGCTCGAAATCGGCGCGAGTTCGCGATGAAGATTGTTCATCCTGTCACTCTTCTTTCAGAGACCCGATCCCCAATGAGCCGTCCGATTGCATATACCCCCGATCAGAGGCGGGACGGATGTCGCTATCGGACGGTTTCGACTGCGCGGTTGCAGCATCGGGGATTCCCGGCGTGACATTATCCAGAAATGTTGCCGAAGGAACAAAAAACAATGTCCCTGTGATCGCTCGGCTAAAATCCAGCAGGCGATCGTAGTTTCCTGGTGGATTTCCGATAAACATATTTTCGAGCATCCGCTCAATTCTATGGGGTGATCGAGCGTAGCCGATAAAATAAGTGCCGAACTCTCCCTTGCCCACGTCGCCAAACGGCATGTTGTCACGGACGATCTCTAGCTGCTCTCCGTTCTCAAATATCGTGGTCAAGGCGTTGTGAGCGAAAGGTGGTTTGACGGCATCGTCCAGTTCAATATCAGAAAGCTTCTTCCGACCAACGATGCCTTCTTGCCTCTCGACAGGGACATCGTCCCATTTCTTGAGATCGTGCAGGTATTTCTGCACGATAACATAGCTACCACCCCTAAAGTTCGAGTCCTCATCCCCGATGATAGCGGCATCGAGGCAGGCTTGCCCGACAGGATTTTCCGTTCCGTCAACAAACCCAATCAAATCGCGATCGTCAAAATATTTGAACCCATGAGTCTCGTCTTGCACCGTAAGAGCGGATCCAAGTCTAGACATGATCTGCGTCGCAAGCTCAAAGCATAAATCCATTCGGGCGGCGCGGATGTGAAAGAGGATGTCACCCGGCGTCGACACCGCGTGATGCTGACCACGCACCTCCCGAAAGGGGTGTAACTCCTTGGGGCTTGGCTCACCAAACATCTGCGCCCATGCTTCGGAGCCAAAACCCATTACGCATGACAGCCCACCGTCAAGATCGCGGAAGCCCACAGCGCGGACGATAGCCGCCACGTCGGCGCAAAATGCCCGAACGATCCGGACGCTTTCTTCGCCGCCATTCAGCGTAGCCACCAGGAAAATCGCGGAGTGCGAAAGCCTCGCGGCTACGGGTTGACTTTCAACAGACCCCACAAAATACTCCTGCTCATCCCGCGCATCGCCCAGCGCGCTAAATTGACCGCATTCAAATCTACAATTGTTGAACAGCCTGAAGCAAGAATTGGCGCTTTCCGCTGGCGGTGACTGTTATGCCTCACACCGAACTCGTTTCAGCTATTGCAAGTCGGACTGTTGCACCAATGGCCTAGCCAACTTGGCAAATGCTTGATTTCGCCCGACGTCGTCACGGAAGAGGAAACGAACCCTCCCTGCCTGACCGCCTACCGCGCCGATGAAGACTGGAATGGGGAATTTCTTGAAAAAGTCAGGGATTCCGAACCTGTTGCTGCTTAACGGGGCGTAGCTTTAACCCTGAGGTTCAGTCCATAATTCGCGCCGGCATGGCAAGCGCCCGACCACGACCCGCGCAAGCCATTCAAGCAGGTGCTTTCCATTGGAGTCACAGAGCATGAGCAAGGCGATGAAATCGATCGGGATCGAGCACCGGCTGACACGCCGCGGGCTTATGGCAACCGCGAGTTTCGCGGCGATGAGCATTGCAATGCCGCGCGTGCTGCGTGCCCAGGACCAGTCCGTGAAGATCGGGGTCCTCCATCCCGTCACTGGCCCGCTCGCCTATGAGGGCGAGCAATGCCGCAGGGGTGCGCTGCTGGCGATCGAAGAAATCAACGCTGCGGGCGGCATCAAGTCGATGGGTGGGGCAAAGATCGAAGCCGTGCTGGCGGATGCGCAATCAAAGCCCGAAGTCGGCGCTGCCGATATCGACCGGCTGGCGGAAGCTGGCGTGGTCGCGGTGCAGGGCCCTTACGCATCCGGCATTGCGCTCGCAACTACGCAAGCTGCGGCCAAGCACAATCTCCCACATCTGGTCGATGTCGGCGTCGTCGATGCGATCGTCAGCCGCGGGCTTCCAACCACGTTCCGCTTCGCGCCCGGCTTTGGCAAGGTCACGTCATTCGCGTTGGATGCCCTGCAAAAGATCAACGCCGCTGCCGGCAATCCGGCTAAGACAGTTGTTATCGTTCATGAGGATGGCGCCTTCGGCTCGGGCATGGCGAAGCTTTTGAACGAGCGGTTGCCCGGCCTCGGCCTGCAGGTACTGCAGACGCTGAGCCACCCTACCCCGCAACGCGACTTCACCAACATCGCGCTGCAAATCCGGCAGGCCAATCCCGACCTCATCATCCCGTCGAACTACAAGAACGACTTCATCCTGATGTCACGGACCCTGCAACAGCAGCGCGTCAAGCCGAAGGTCGCGATCTACGCCATGCTCGGTGGCGCCGCGTCGAATATAGGGTTTGCGAAGCAATATCCGGAAGCGGCCGAATATATCATGGACTGCAATCACTGGTACAATCCAACCAAGCCGCTCTCGCAGGCCTTCGCCAAGAAGGTGGCAGAAAAGGGTTGGGAACTGACCTATGAGGTCATGCTCAACTATTCCTGCCTGCGCGTGCTGGCAGATGCTCTGGAGCGTGCGGGCGCGCCCGACCGCGCCAAGATCAACGAGGCGCTCGCCTCATCCACCTACAACGATCACATCATGCCCTATGGCCCGACAATGTTCGTAAAAGGTCAGAACGAGGGTGCGCAACCTGCCAATACACAAATCCTCAAGAGCAATGTCGAGGTGATCTATCCGCAGGAATTCGCGTCGGCCAAGGCGGTATTCCCAATCCCTTGAGCCGGGTGCGGGCGCTGAAACTGCATAAGTTCTGACATGCTCAATTTTGGGCTGCTGCTACCGGCTTTGCTGAACGGGGTAACGATGGGGGCGCTCTACGCCCTCATCGCGCTTGGCCTTACGCTGATCTATGGCGTTCTGCACATTATCAACTTTGCCCATGGCAGCCTGCTCATGCTGGCGCTGTATGCAGCTTTCTTTCTCTATGCGCTCGGCGGCATCGATCCCTATGCCGCGATCTTCGTGCTGATGCCTGCCTTCTTCGCGCTCGGCTATGGCCTCCAACGTTTCATCATTCAACCGGCCAGCCACGGGCGCGATGAGAACATCCTGCTGGTTACGCTCGGCCTCGCCATTATCATCGACAATCTGGCGCTGTGGCTGTGGACCTCCACCACGCGCACCATCGATACGAAGTACTCGTTCGAAGTATTGGACCTCGGTGTGGCGCTGATACCTGTGTCGAAGGCCATCGCGTTGTTCGGGGCGATGGTTATCGCCGCGATCCTTTGGTGGCTCATCGCCAAGACCGATCTTGGTAAAGCTATACGGGCCGTGGCGCGCGAGCGCGAGGGCGCGCGGCTCGTGGGTATCCGGGTCGAACACATCTACGCGATGACCTTCGGCCTCGGTACCGCCGTGGTCGCGGCCGCAGCCTGCCTCCTCCTTCCGGCCTTCTACGTCACGCCGCAGGTCGGCTATGCGTTCGTGCTGGTGGCGTTCACGACCGTGGTCCTGGGAGGAATGGGAAGCTTCACTGGCGCGCTCATCGCAGGCTTGCTGCTCGGCGTCGTCGAAGCGCTTTGCGGGCTCTATCTCGGCGAGAGCCTCGGCCAGATCGGCATATTTGTCATCTTCATACTCGTTCTACTGTTCCGACCTACGGGACTTTTCGGAGCGCGCGCATGAGCGCACGGATCGTGGGGGTGATCCTTCTCGCGCTGCTGCTTTGCGTTCCGTTCGTCGTTCGCTCGGAATTCTGGCTCTCGTTCTGGCTGCTGGTGCTGATGTTCACGTTCCTCGGCCAGTCCTGGAACGTACTCGGCGGGTATGGCGGGCAGTTCTCCTTCGGGCACGCGCTGTTCTTCGGTATCGGTGCGTATGGGACGGCGGTCCTTCAGGTGCGGCAAGGTATGAACGCCTATGTCGCGGGCGCACTCGCGATCGCGCTGGGCGCTTTCGTGGGCGGCGCCATCGGCCTGCTCGTGTTCCGCTACCGACTACGCGGCGCTTATTTTGCGCTGGTGACGCTTGCCTTCGCGGAGGTCGCGCGCGTACTCGTATCGTCCTTCCAATATACGGGCAGCGGCTTTGGCATGCTGATCCCGCTTTCGCGCAGCGTCGAGAATTTCCAGTTCGCGGACCGGCGCGTCTTTTATCTGATCGCCTGGGGGCTGGTCGTCGTTGGGAGCCTGATCGCGGTCTGGCTCGAGAATTCCCGCTTTGGCGCGCAATTGATGGCCGTGCGCGAGAACGAGGATGCGGCACAGGCACTCGGAATCGACCTTGTCCGCACCAAGGTTCTCGCGATGACGCTGTCCGGAGGGATGGCCGCGACGGTCGGTGTCTTTTACGTGCAGAATTATCTGTTCGTGGACAGCCACATCGCCT
>Ga0190274_10000341_pt1 | contig 29127 bp, 23 predicted proteins | sample Popmic531T_FD_133002 | JGI IMG/M metagenome (GOLD analysis project Ga0190274, IMG submission 133002) | Populus adjacent soil microbial communities from riparian zone of Yellowstone River, Montana, USA - 531 T | ecosystem: Environmental > Terrestrial > Soil > Riparian zone | place: USA: Montana... | reverse complement strand
TATCGAATACTTGCGGAGGCACGACTTCGAACAGTATCACTGTTACGATAAGTCCATTGCCTACGGCTACCATCACTGCAGGCGGATCCACATCAATATGCCAGGGAAGTTCGGTAATACTGAATGCAAATACGGGAGCAGGATTGACCCACCAGTGGAAACTGGGCGGCAACAATATTACGGGAGCCACAGCAGCATCTTATAATGCCACTGCAGCAGGAAGTTATTCCTGCATTGTCACAAACGGTTGTGGCAGCGCTATATCCAACAGCATCACCGTTACAATAAGTCCATTGCCTACAGCCACGATCACAGCGGCAGGATCCACGACCATCTGTACGGGAGGTTCGGTGACACTCAATTCAAATACAGGAACAGGATTAACCTACCAATGGAAGCGGAATGGAACCAATATCAACGGAGCCACTTCATCCTCTTTCAATGCCACTACGACGGGAAGTTATACCTGTGCTGTGACGAATTCCTGCGGCAGTGCAACCTCCAATACGATTGCGGTGACAAGCGGCACGGCTCCGTCGACACCTTCGAATATTTCGGGCAACAACAAAGCCTGCCCATCGACTACGGATATTTATTCGGTGACTGCTGTTAGTGGTGTGACCTATAACTGGACGGCTCCTGCAGCGGCAACCATTCTCAACGGACAAGGAACCAATACGGTTACCGTAAGTTTTGCTTCAAACTTTAACAGCGGAACACTTTCGGTAACGGCATCGAATACTTGCGGTACCAGTTCAGCGCGCACCAAGTCGATCTCGAAAAACAACCGCTGCGGTGCAGCACAGGCACCGTCCCTGCCAAGCAATCAAAAAATATTCGATGCAGTAGTATATCCAAACCCGGCATCCGATCATTTTACTATTACCATACTGACACAGGAACAGAGTAATTGCAGAATGGTAGTTCATGACCTGACAGGCAGGGTAGTGGAGCAAATGGAAAATATCAGTCCGGGAGAATCGGTTGAGTTTGGCAGGAAACTTTCCAGCGGCGTTTACCTGGTGGAAGTAATCCAGGGAGAAGAACGCAAAGTACTCAGGGTGGTGAAGAACCAGTAGCGATTTCAGTTTACCGTTTACGATTTACAGTTTAAAAGGTGGACAGTTCAAGTGTTAAGAGTACAGTATTCCAACATTCCAATATTCCATTATTCCAGTTTCCAGTTTCCAGTTTCCAGTTTCCAGTTTCCAGTTTCCAGCGTCCAGCGTCCAGCATCCAGCATCCAGCATTCAGCATCCAGTATCCAGTTTCCAGCACCTCTTTTTTCTTTCAATTACCCCTTCTTTTTTTAACTTTTTTTAACGAATGGCTTAACGGAAATTAACCGTACCATTCATGGCGACTTCATGCTTGTCAGGCGAATTTTGATGGCATAAATTTTGACTGTAACGGAGTAGTACCATCGAAAAATTAAAACAAACCATGTACAACAAATTGAAGAAAAGTATTGCCATTTTGTTCCTTGCATCCCTTGGAGGGATTGCCGGAGCTTACGTGTTCGCGTCTTTTTCAGATCATCAGTCTGTTAGCAGAAGGAACGCTGTTCCAAAAGAAAACGTTCGGCTGGTGAATCTGAACAACAGTCCGGGTGGGCCTGGTCCGGACTTTACCACGGCTGCCGATCTTTCAGTCCATGCTGTAGTTCACGTCAAAACATACAGCAGCCATGCCGTTTATAATCCGTTTGATCCTTTCGGGGTTTGGGGTCAGCAACGCTCACAACCCATGCAGGAAGGAAGCGGTTCGGGCGTGATCATAACAGATGAAGGGTATATCGTCACCAATAACCACGTAGTGGACGGTGCGGAAAAGGTCGAAGTAACCTTAAATGACAACCGGACATTTACTGCCAAAATGATAGGCGCAGATCCTGCCACGGATCTGGCCCTATTAAAAATTGACGAGAAGGGATTGCCGTTTATGGTCTATGGTAATTCCGATGATTTAAAAGTAGGCGAGTGGGTTCTGGCGGTTGGAAATCCATTTAACCTGACCTCCACGGTTACGGCAGGAATTGTCAGTGCCAAGGCACGTAATATTGGCATACTCCCTGACCAATATAAGATAGAGTCATTTATTCAAACCGATGCTGCGGTAAACCCTGGAAACAGCGGTGGCGCCTTGGTTAATACACGTGGAGAATTAGTTGGGATAAACTCTGCAATTGCTTCCAGTACAGGATCATATACTGGTTATTCTTTTGCTATTCCTGTCAACATAGTAAAGAAGGTTATGGATGACCTGTTGGAATACGGCACGGTACAAAGAGGCTTTATTGGTGTGAGTATCAGGGATATTGATTCGAAACTGGCTTCTGAAAAAGGCATCCAGAATTTAAAAGGGGTCTATGTAGCCGGACTAACAGATGGTGGAGCTGCCTCCGACGCTGGATTAAAGTCAGGCGATGTGATTACAAAAATTGGTGATATTGAAGTAAATAGCTCACCTCAGTTGCAGGAGCAGGTTGGCAGATATAGGCCCGGAGATAAGATTGCCGTTACTTATATGAGAGACGGTAAAGAACGATTGACCAATGTCGTACTCAAGAATAAGGAGGGGAGTACGGCCATTGTGAAAAGCGAGCCGGCAGTGAACCTTCTGGGCGCTGATTTTGAAAACGTTTCCGGTGACGATAAGGCAAAACTGGCTATTGACGGAGGGGTGAAAATCGCCAGGCTGAATGACGGAAAGCTGCGAAATGCCGGAATCAAGGAAGGCTTTATTATAACTGTTATCGATAAAAAGCCCATTTCCAATACAGAGGAGCTTGACATAGCCCTTCGTAACAAGCGTGGGGGTGTGCTTATTGAGGGGATCTATCCAAACGGGACGAAGGCCTATTACGGTTTTGGAATTTGAGCCAATTTGCCAATAAAATGGAGGGTCAAATAGCTAACACCCTCTATTTATTAACATTAGAATTAACTTATGAACCTGACTGGAAATAAACTTGCGCTGCATAGCTCAATTCTCTATCTTCGCAGCGTCTTCTTTTCTTCTAAATTAATAAGATTTAACCGATTTACCTGATAAACCACCATCATGAGACAACTAAAAATAACCAAATCCATAACCAACCGCGAAAGTCAATCGCTGGAAAAATATCTCCAGGAAATTGGCCGCGAGGAACTGATCACTGCCGAAGAAGAAGTAAGACTGGCCAGGAAAATTAAGGAAGGTGACCAGGATGCATTGGACAGGTTAACGAAAGCGAATTTGCGTTTCGTGGTGTCTGTGGCTAAGCAATATCAAAACCAGGGACTGAGTCTGCCGGATCTGATCAACGAAGGAAACCTCGGTCTGATCAAGGCCGCCAAGCGATTTGACGAGACCCGCGGATTTAAATTTATTTCTTACGCCGTTTGGTGGATCCGTCAGAGCATTCTGCAGGCATTGGCTGAGCAGTCCCGGATTGTACGTCTTCCCTTAAACCAGGTAGGTTCACTGAATAAAATTTCCAAAGCATATTCCAAGCTGGAACAGGAGTTTGAGCGGGAGCCTTCTTCGGAAGAGCTTTCTAAAATCCTCGACCTTCCTTCCGAAAAAATTGCAGACACGATGCGCGTAAGCGGTAAGCATGTATCTATGGACGCACCGTTTGTTTCCGGCGAAGACAACAGTTTACTCGACGTCCTGGAAAACTCGGATTCTCCGCGTGCCGATTCCCTGCTGATGAATGAATCCCTTCAGAAAGAGATTGATCGTTCCCTGAGCACACTCACCGAGCGTGAGCGCGAAGTGGTACGCCTGTTCTTTGGTATCGGAATGAACCATGGTCTCACCCTGGAAGAAATAGGAGCGAAATTTGACCTGACACGTGAACGCGTTCGACAGATAAAAGAAAAAGCAATCCGTCGCTTACGACATAAATCCCGCAGCCGCCTCTTGAAAGCATACCTGGGATAACATTGTTTTTTAGTAATGGTATTAGTTGATTAATTTGTTGTGTGTTCAGCTTTCAGCCCCGGTTGAAAGCTGAACTTTTTAAAGAGAAGTCCTAACCAAAATAATTTAAAAACAGCATGATAACTGAGACAATTGTGAAAGAGAAACAGAACCCTAAAAGCAAGTACGAATCTGAGTTGGCCGACTGGATCAAACTGGAGAAAGCCGCCATCGAATTAATTCACCTCACGGGTTCTTTGTGGTTTGACAAGTCTGTCGAACTGGTGCTTTTCCGCAACCAGCTTGTAGACCGCAGCGCCAGTGAAATCCTGAACCTGCACCAGTACTCCAAAGATATTGTGAAGCAACCCATTAACGTGATTGACACGCTGATGCTGGCCAAAGAGATGATCAAGCTGGACCTGGCACCTTCCCGTATCGATGCAGGAAGACTGGGCAGTGAATGGCTGGCAGAAAAAGGCAAATACAAGAACGCAACCGAATTCATTGGACATAAGCTCCGTGATTTTATCGGCAAAGAAAAATGTGTGATGGTTCCGAAAGATGTAGTCTTGTATGGCTTCGGACGAATCGGACGTTTGCTCATGCGTGAACTCGTTACACAGGCGGGCAAAGGCGAACAGTTGAGACTCCGTGCCATCGTAACCCGCAACAACAGCGATGAAGATATTACCAAACGTGCCGATTTGCTTCGTCACGATTCCGTTCACGGTCCGTTCCCGGGAACAGTGATCGAGGATTTTAAGAATAAAGCCCTCATCGTCAACGGTCACACGGTGCATATGATTGCCGCGAACGATATGAGCGCCATCGATTACACGACGTACGGTATCAACGACGCACTGGTCATTGATAATACCGGTGTGGCTCGCGACCGCGAAGGGTTAGGCCAACACCTGAAGGCTAAAGGTGTAAGTAAGGTGTTGCTGACTGCTCCCGGCAAAGGCGACATTCCGAATGTGGTATACGGTGTGAATGAAGAAAGCGTAGCCGAAGGTGAGACCATATTTTCTGCCGCTTCCTGTACTACCAATGCCATTGTACCGGTACTGGCTGTCATCGAGCGTACGCTGGGCATTGAACGCGGACATATTGAAACGATCCATTCTTATACCAACGACCAGAACCTCCTTGATAATTACCACAAGAAATACCGTCGCGGCCGTTCGGCAGCACTGAACATGGTAATTACCGAGACCGGCGCAGATAAGGCCGTAGGAAAAGTACTTCCTCAGCTGGCGGGTAAACTTACCGGCAATGCCGTGCGGGTTCCCACCCCCGATGTTTCACTGGCTATCCTGAATCTTACCGTGAGGAAAGAAACGTCAAAGGAAGAAGTCAATGAAATCATGCGTGAGGCTGCGTTGAACGGAGCCCTGGTCGAACAGATCCAGTATTCAGTTTCTAACGAACTCGTATCCACTGACCTGGTGGGTAATTCCTGTGCATCCATATTCGATAGTCCGGCAACGATTGTTTCCAAAGACAAAAAGTCATTGGTACTTTATGCCTGGTATGACAACGAATACGGTTACAGCCGGCAGGTGGTGCGTTTTGCCAAGCACGTGGCCGAGGTAATCCGTCTGAGATATTATTGATTCCGGCGGAAAGCCAGAACGCATACGCTCCGTTATCTTCTGCAAGCGACGGATTAAGCGATAGCAGGTACCTTGTTCGAAACGAGCCTGTTTGAACTGCTATCAACCTAAATTATGACCACTACAAGATTCAGTGAAGTTTATTTCAATGAATTGAAACTGCTGCTATCATTGCCGCGGAAAATTGTGATAACAACCCATTATCGCCCGGATGGCGATGCCATGGGTTCTGCACTGGGATTGTATAATTACCTGATAGGAAAAAAACATACGGTGCAGGTAATCACCCCCAGTGACTATCCTGATTTCCTTCAATGGCTACCCGGAAACGATAGCGTTTGGAATTACGAAGGCCGGCAGGCCGCAAGCGATGGCGCGTTGGCTGAGGCCGAAGTCATTTTTTGCCTGGACTTCAACCAGCTCAGCCGGATTGAAAAAATGGCCGAGGCCGTGAAAAAGTCTTCAGCCGCCATGGTTTTGATTGATCATCACCTGGATCCGGAAACATCATTTCAATTTATTTTCTCTTATACCAAGGCTTGTTCCACCTGTGAACTTGTTTATCAGTTTATCGAAGCAATGGGTGATAAGCAACTGATCACCAAAGTAGTTGCCGAATGTATCTACACCGGTATCATGACCGATACGCAGTCGTTTAAACTTCCTACAGTTACTCCCGTAGTTCATGAAATCGTTGCCGAACTTCTGAAGGCCGGCGCTGAAAACGACAAGATCTATGAAAACGTATACGAGAGCTCTACAGAGGATCGCCTGCGTTTGTTGGGACATTGCCTCAAAGATAAATTAACGGTCCTCCAGGAGTTCAGAACAGCCTATGTCGCCCTTTCCCAGGCTGAGATGGATACGTATCATTTCCAGCCTGGCGATACGGAAGGCGTAGTGAATTATGCACTGAGCGTGAAAGGCACCAAGATGGCCGCTTTTTTTTCTGAGCGCGACGGACTCATTAAAATATCCTTTCGATCAAAAGCAGATTTCTCGGTCAGGGATTTTGCTTTCACTCATTTTGAAGGAGGCGGGCACCGCAATGCTTCAGGAGGTAAATCCAACTTGTCGCTCGAAGCCACCGTTTCGAAATTCCTGGACCTTTTGCCGAAATACCAAAAGGACTTACTGAAATAAAACATGAAGGTCGCGGTTTTCCTATTCGGGATCATACTGTTAGTTGCCTGCCGTTCCAATCAGCAACCTCCTGCCATGAACGAAGAAGAGGTGAAGCAACACATGATGCAGGCGAACCGGATACTGGTGAGCCGCGAAGCGGAAGATATCCGCGAATTTATCACCCGGCATGGATGGCACATGCAACAAAGCGGCAGCGGTCTGCATTACGAGGTGTACCGGAAGGGCAGCGGTCCAAAGGCCGAACCCGGCAGCATCGTTTCTGTTTCGTATTCACTTCACCTCCTTGACGGGACTTTTTGTTACGAAGCCGCACTAAACAAACCGCTCACTTTTATGCTGGGAAAATCTGAACAGCCGCGTGGACTGGAGGAAGGCATCCTCCAGATGCAGGTAGGAAGTGAAGCCCGGCTGATTGTCCCGGCTCACCTGGGCTATGGTGCTATTGGGGACGATAATAAAATACCAGGAAACAGCGCCCTGGTGTACCAAGTGACGCTGGTAAAAATCGACCATGAAAAAAAGTAACTATATTCTTTTCATCCTATGTTTGGCAGTAGCACCAGCCTGCAAAAAGGGAAGTACCCGCCATACCCCGTCGGGAATGAAATACATTGTGTACAAGGAGAACCAGGGAGTGAAGCCTGTTGCTGGCGATTACGTGACATTTGAAATGGTATACAAGACGGAAAGCGATTCCGTATTATTTGACTCCCGGAAGAACCAGTCACCATTCCGTATTCAAATGGAAAAGATTCCTTTTAAAGGAAGCCTGGAGGAAGGATTGTCCTGCCTTTCCGAAGGCGATAGCGCTACCTTTTTTATTTCGTCCGATTCGTTGCTGAAATATGTCATCCGGGATTCGGAGGCTGGCGCTTCTTTGTTAAAACCGGGAACCCAGGCACTCTTTGATATCAAGCTTATCCGGATTCAGTCGAAGGCCGATGCGGAGAGGGAGATTAAAGAGAAAGCTGCAGCACGGCAGAAGGCAGAGGCCGGGGTTATCAGCGAGTATCTCGAAAGAGAAAAATTAATCTCGATGCCGGACAGTAGCGGTATCTACATGATCGGAAACCAGGCAACAGGAAATGAGATTCACGACGGCGATACGGTTTCGGTATATTATACCGGTAAATACCTGAATGGAATACCTTTCGAGATGAAGAACAGGCCCGGCAGCCCATTGCAGTTTGTGATGGGTGCAGGCCAGGTAATCCCCGGATGGGAGATTGCATTCAAAAAAATAAACGAGCATTCCAAAGTGACTCTTGTTATTCCATCCTCGCTGGCATACGGTGAGGAAGGACTTTTCAATCCATCCAAAGGAAATTATGTAGTGCCACCTTTTACGCCGTTGGCTTACGAAGTTGAGATCGTGCGTGTTGGACGTAAATGATTTTTTAAAACAGAGAGGCACGGATCCCGATAACTATCTGGATCCGTGCCTCCGTGTTAACTTTAGAAATATCAGTGAGAAACGACTAACTTTTGATGTATGATGCCTTTGGCAGTCGTAACAGCTACCGAATAAATCCCTTCAGCCAATGCCGCTGTTTCGATAACGATTTCTCTGGCGGATGGAGCCGATGCATACATCCTGCGACCGGAGGCGTCCACGATCTCGATGTGCTGAATGACATCGTTTTTCATACGAATGGTAAGCCTGTCGCTGGAAGGATTCGGGAAAAGCATGAGGTCTTTTGCATGGATCTGATGGGTACCCGATGGCGCGTTGATATGCACGGTATCCGAAAGGGTATTGAAACCAATGGGCGTTCCTGAAGCTGTTACACCCACAATATTCTGTGGTGTCACAACCAGTGCCACATTGGGTGCTGTAATCCCTGAAGGTACCACCAGCGAGAAGGTTCCTAGGGAGCCTGTCAACGCTGTTGCATTGGTATGATCCGTTCTTGTTACGGCTGCATGAATAAGTCCGGCCGGATAAAAATCTTTTTCCATGGAAATCAGGTTCGTGCCCATCGTTCCAAGCGCTGAAACCCCGTATTGCATGGCACCTTCAATAGGTTCAGCTAATGAAGAGTCAAAGCTCACTGTAAACGCTATGCCATAAAGGCTGTCAACCGGGATTCCGGAAGTTAATACGATGTCGTAGCGGATGGTATCGCCGGGTAATACAGTAAGCAGGTCAGGCACAAGATGAAAATCGGTTGCACTGCTCAGGGAATTCGATGGACGAAGTGCATGGGTAAGACCGAAGTTTAACTGGATGGCCACCGAATCGTCAGCGAATACCAATCCGTCTCCATTTGCATCAGCATTATGCGCATTCAGACCGTCGGGTAAGGTATCAGTCCAGTTGTCGCCGGCCTGTGCAATCCAGTCAAGCGAGGCGCAGTTACGGGTGACCCCGGAATCGTTATAGGCTAATCCGATTGAAAGAAAATCAACATGATCGGCAACACCATCTTTGTTGCAATCTCCCGGCCAAACATATTCCGAATTGTACCGTGTGATTTCTATGAATCGCATATTTTGCGGTTCACTGGCGCCCCAGGCAGAATCCGTATTGATTTTGGAAGTAAAAATATTGTTGACATAATCGTATTCAAAATAATCCATGTAATCACTGGATCCGTACATTTTGTTATTGGAAGCCAGGAATAAGGTACCGTGTGAATTATAAGTATTGTATCCTATTGCTCCTACATTGACAACTCTTGTAATGCTGTTGGAAGTGGTGTCAAATTCGAAAATGGAGCCACCACTAATGAGGGAATCACCACCGTTTCGGGCAACTCCGTATAATTTTCCATTGGGTGCTTCGATAAGACCGCCATCCCCGTTGGTCCCTGTAGAAACTATAAGATCACAAAGTTTAGTAAGCATGCCCGTACTTAGGTCATAGCTGAAAATGACATTATTTTGTGTATACCCGTAGAATTTTCCATTGGATGCCTGCACGAGGGCATGAGGGAAATTAAGCCCGTTCAAGCATGTGAAATCAACTATTTTTGTAAAAACAAAAGTTACAGGATCGTATTCGAACAAGGTGCCGCAATTTGTGACTCCGCCCCTGAGTGTTGAGCCATATAATTTTCCATTGGTAGCCTCAATTAAATAATTCACGGGATATAATCCGAGCAGGGTGCCGTCGAAATGAAAACGAGCTATACAGGTATCGAGTGCAATGTCGTATTCAAACAATACGCCTTTATTAAAATTGCCGCCCAATTGACTCAGGCCGTATAGTTTACCATTGGAAGCTTGAAGCAGGTTACCCAATGGAAAGTTCCCGTTCGTTCCGTTGAAATCCCATTTCTTGTTATACGCGCCTGTCGCAGGGTTAATTTCAAAAATAACTCCTTTGCTGTAAAGTCCGCCACCCGAGGAGGTACCGTAAATCATTCCATTCGAAGCGGCAAGTAATCCGCCATAACAGCCGGTACCCTCAAGGGTGTCATTAAAAGCAAAAGCAAATTGTGGGCAATTGCCGTTGCCATCTGTTTTGAAAAACATTCCATCGTACAGCCCATAATTGCCCCATCGGGCACCGGCCCATAATTCCGTGGTTTGGGCATTGAGTGTGTAAGAGAATGCAAACAGGCATAAGGAGAGTAGTGCTTTTTTCATGAATTTGTTTTTTAATGATAGTGCATAAAGCTAATAAAATATTAAAATTCACAACATGCAATGGGATAATGAGTGACGTGGAATGGGTGAATAATACATTTTTTGCAGTAAATAAATAAACAAGGAGGCACAGATCCCGATAGCTATCGGGACACAGAGCAACACGGAGCCTTTCGAAGTACTTTATCTACCCAATAAAAAGACCGTTGGCTTCTTATTAATCTCAGGCACCTGTTTTTTCCAGGAGGAAATGGTTTGAGTACGAATCAATTCATCACTGCCATTGATGTTGGAGGCAATACAAAGGCGGGTCTGGCCACCACATTGTGAGAGAATGTCTTCAAGTAAATGGTTGTTACGGTAGGGGGTCTCAATGAAAATTTTCGTCTGACCCGAATGCTGAACGGCGTGGTCCAGCTCTTTTAATTTTTTGATCCGGAGGTTGCGTTCCTTAGGCAAATACCCTTCAAAAGAAAACGACTGTCCGTTGAGTCCGCTGGCAATCAATGACAACAGGATGGAAGAAGGGCCCGTAAGCGGTACTACTTTTATTCTTTGTTCATGCGCTGCACGCACCAGGTCGGAACCGGGATCTGCAATAGCTGCACATCCGGCTTCGGAGATGATGCCCAAATCATTTCCATCCAGCAGCGGTTGAAGGATTTCTGAAAGTTGCGCCGGGTCCGAATGTTCGTTGAGGATAAAAAAATGCAAAGCATCAATGTTCACCGCTTTGCTGAGCCGGGCAATCAACTGGCGTGCTGAGCGAATTTCTTCGACGGCGAAATATTGGATGGTCGGAATGATAGTGGCAACGGTTCCCGCAAGCAATAGGGGATCCTTTTGATCGCCGAGGAAATTCGGCACGAGGTACAGTGTTCCCTTTTTTACCATTCTTTCTTTTCAATTTTAGCAACGAGGGCATCGCAGGCTTCGTCGAGCAATTGGAACACTTCAACAAAACCATCATCCCCTCCGTACCACGGATCGGGAACATCGGTGTTGCGACGGACATCTAGGGCGTGAAGTAAATATTCTACTTTCTTCCGATGCGCCTCTTCCTTCGCCAGGGAAAGCACATCCCTGTAGTTGGATTTATCCATCACGTAGATCTTGTCGAAACGATGAAAATCATCGGCCGTGAATTGCCTGGCTACCAGTGCCGAAATGTCGACGCCGAATTTTTTGGCTGTAGCCACGGCGCGGCGGTCCGGGTTTTCACCTGCATGCCAGGCTCCTGTTCCTGCCGAGTCTATTTCCACGGAAAGGCTTTTCTTCCTGATTTTATCACGGAATATACCTTCGGCAAGGGGAGAACGGCAGATATTGCCTAAGCAGACGAAGAGTATTTTTAATTCCGGTTTATTCATAAATGCAAAAAAAGCCGCCTCAAAAATAAGATTTTGAGGCGGCTTCTGAATTTGTTTAAGGCGAAATATTATTTGCTCGTAAGGCTGATCTTTTTCTGCAGCTCCATTACGCTGGCTTTGAATTTTTTGTCTGTATCGATCAGGTTATTCACGGTGCGGCAGGCATGCAGTACGGTTGCATGGTCTTTACCACCGCAATGGGCTCCGATGTTAGAAAGCGATGATTTAGTCATGCTTTTAGCAAAGTACATGGCTATCTGGCGGGCCTGGACAACCTGGCGTTTGCGGGTTTTGGATTTCAGCATTTCGATAGGAAGGTCGAAGTAATCGCAAACCACCTTTTGAATGTAATCGATGGAGACTTCGTGGCTGGTGTTCTTCACGAATTTGTCGATCATCTGCTTGGCAAGTTCCAGGGTAACTGCTTTCCGGTTCAGTGAAGACTGGGCCAGGATAGAGATCAGTGCGCCTTCCAGTTCACGGATGTTGGAAGTAATGCTGTAAGAGATATATTCTACAATGTCATTCGGAAGGTCGATACCATCCATGTACATTTTCTTCTTCAGGATGGCAATTCGTGTTTCGAGATCTGGCATCTGAAGGTCGGCAGCCAGACCCCATTTGAAGCGGGAGAGCAGGCGTTGTTCCATTCCCTGGAGATCTACGGGAGCCTTGTCGGAAGTGAGGATAAGTTGTTTTCCGGTCTGGTGCAGGTGGTTGAATACATGGAAGAATACATCCTGTGTTTTTTCTTTGCCTGCAAAAAACTGGATATCGTCCAGAATCAGCACATCGATCATCTGGTAAAAATGAACGAAATCGTTGTGTGCGTTGTTTTTAATTGCATCCACAAACTGGTGGGTGAATTTCTCCGAGGAGACATACAATACCGTTTTGGCCGGGTGCTGGTTCTTGATTTCGATGCCAATGGCATGCGCCAGGTGCGTCTTACCCATACCAACTCCTCCGTAAATCAGGAGCGGGTTAAAGGAAGTGCCCCCGGGTTTGCTGGCAACGGCATATCCGGCAGAGCGTGCCAGGCGGTTGCAGTCGCCTTCGATAAAGGTATCGAAGGAGTAATTCGGGTTTAGCTGCGATTCAACATTCAGCTTCTTTAACCCCGGGATGATGAAGGGGTTTCGGATGGTGCTGTTGACCGTCATAGGCACATTCACCGGGTTGTTTTTCAGATGGCCCTGGCTTCGTGCCGGCAACTTGACGGTGTAAGGGTTGGAATTGTTGAACGTATTTTCCATGACGATGCTGTACTCCAGCCGCCCTTCGTTACCAAGCTGGTGCCTGATTGTTTTTTTTAACAAAGCAATGTAGTGCTCCTCAAGCCATTCGTAAAAAAACTGGCTGGGTACTTCGATGGTCAGAATTTTTCCGTCCAGTTTAACCGGCTTGATCGGCTCGAACCATGTTTTAAAACTCTGTGCACTTACGTTGTCTTTGATAATTTGTAAACATTTATTCCAGATACTCTGAGAAGTTTTCTCCATACGTTTACTTCAATGTTTTTGGATGCTTGTGTTGTATTGAATCTCTTCTGGTGAAGAGCATGTTAAGTTTCATTTTTTCAGTCAACAAATATTTGTAGAAAAAAAACAATAAAAAAATTTTTAAGTACTTGTTTTTTCAATAATTTTTACTGAACTACCGTCCGTTGTTTTTCTACCCGTCTTCTTCTGAATATAGTAATCGATGCGTCCAAGGCGGAGTCCGGCCCATCCCGTCTGAGCCACCAATGTCTCTTTCCCGTCACGGTTTTTGCATCGCACAGGTTCGTCAAGGAACGTATGGGTATGTCCTCCGAGAATGAGATCGATGTTGCGGGATTGTTTTGCCAGTACCACATCGGATATTTTTTGATCATCGTATTTGTAACCCAGGTGCGAGAGACAGATCACCAGGTCGCATTCCATTTCTTTCTTCAACAGGTGAGTCATCTTTGCTGCCTGTTCAACAGGATCCAGGTAGCGGGTGTTGCCATACCGAGTCTTATCTACCAACCCTGCAAGTTCTATGCCGAGACCGAAGACTCCGATCTTTAAATCCTGCTTTGTAAAAACTTTATAGGGCAGGGTGCGACCGGCCATGGGAGTATCTGAAAAATCGTAGTTGGCATTCAGCAGCGGAAACCCGGCATGGGGCAATTGCTGCACCAGTCCGTCGAGGCCGTTGTCGAATTCGTGGTTACCGATGGTGGAAGCATCGTAACCCATGTCAGTCATCAGTTTCAACTCCAGTTCGCCGCCGTAATAATTAAAATACGGAGTGCCCTGGAAGATATCGCCCACATCAAGAAGCAGTACATTTTTTTCTTCCTTACGGATCTGGCGGATCAGTGCCGCCCTCCGGGCAACTCCGCCCATGCCAGCCCATCGTGGATGATTTTTGGGGAAAGGATCGATGTGGCTGTGCACATCGTTCGTATGGAGAATGGTGAGTTTTATTGTTTCGTCGTCGGCAAAAAGAGGAAAGGGAAGGGACATCAGTCCCAACGTAGCCGCACTGCCGGCCAACCGAATCAGAAAGTCTCTTCTATTTTGCATGAGTCAGAATAATTCGCCGGTCCAGTTCACTGTCCAGCGTTTCGTTGCGTTTCCCCTTCTCCGTCATAAAACGGATAAGTCCATCACGTATTTTTAAGCCGACGGTGTCCCGTGCGATTGCATCTTCCAGGAAGAAACATTGATCGCCGCCGTTGGCCAGGTAATCCGAAGTCAACACTTTATATGTCCGGGCGGAATCGAATGGCATTTCATTAATGTAAATGTTAACCGGTGTGTTGTTTTGTATGCCCATCCGGAGGCCCGATACAGGTACTCCGCCCTTTGAAGCGATGAAGTTAAAAATTTTTTTGACAGTAGCACCATGTAAGGTAAGAATAATCAATTCATTTTCAAATGGCATCAGCTCAAAAACGTTCCCTTTGGTGACAGGACCTTTTGGAATTGAACTGCGCAATCCTCCTGTATTGAAGAATGCAAAATCGGCAGGATGCTTGTCTGCCGGATGGTACATTTCATTCGCCAGGTAAAGACATACATCCGAAACCCAGTTACCAAGCTTACTTTCCGGTTGACCTTTTTCCATTGCTACCAACGATTTGACCAGAACCTGGTTCATGTCTGCATCCACGCTGTCTTTATAAGGCTGAATTTTTTTAATCATGACAGAATCGACCATCGATACTTCGCCGGGAGTCAGTTTGTATGCTTGCGTCTCAACTTTTTGCACCTTTGCCGGCGACTGGCAGGAAAAGACAAGCGCATAAACAAGAAATGGCAAAAGGCGTTTTCGGGAGAAGGATAGGAACATAAGTTGAAAATGATAAGGAGAACAAGTATAAGAAAAAAGATGGCGATTATGCAATGGAGGCTGGACACCGGATGTAAGGCACAAGTTATAAGTCACAAGTCAAAAGACACTGGATGCTGGAAATTGAACTTGTCACATATGCCTTGTAACTTGTGACTTGTGACTTGTGACTTGTGACTGCAACATTTAACCCGATACAAGAATTATTGACCGTAAACAGTAAATCTATATATGTACATCACCGAAACTCAAATCCGCGTTCGATACGGCGAGACCGACCGCATGGGATATGTTTACTATGGCGTATACGCTTCTTACTATGAAGTAGCCAGGGTTGAAGCTTTGCGTAACCTGGGATTGAGCTACCGCGAAATGGAAGACAATGGAATCATGTTGCCGGTGCTGCACTTTGAAATCAAATACCATAAGCCGGCTTATTACGACGACCAGGTTACCATTAAAACAACAGTCACTGAAATGCCAAAGGCCCGGATCCGGTTTACTTACGAATCGTTCAATGAAGCAGGGGAGTTGATCAATACAGGAGAAACAACACTCGTTTTTATAAATAAGGTTTCCGGCAGGCCCTGTGCTGCACCAGTCCATTTCCAGGATAAACTGAAACAGTTTTTTCCATCCCTGTAATGTTAAGTCTCCGCAGTTTAAGTTCGAAAGACTAAACGACCATCCGGATAACATCCATGATGGAAGCCATTTGAATGGCAATGCCGTTATCCACCCTTATTTCACCTCCGTCGCTCTGCGGGACTTTTCGGTTGAACGTTGCCAGTGAAATTCCAATCGTGACTCCATCGACATCAAAAAGCGGACCGCCGCTCATGCCGTTCAGCGATGGATGCTGAGTCAGGAAAGCGCTGTATTGGTTTGTCCGCGTATTAAATTCCAGGAACTGATCCAGGATGATTGTAGGTTGCCAGTATTGTCTCACCTGGCTCAGGTCAAACCCTCCGCTGGGGTTCCCCTGGATAATGGGCAATGGATATCCCGACAGCACAACCGATTTTCCATCGAGTTGTTTTGCATCCGACAGCTGAACCGGTTCTGTCGCATCCACATCGATTTTGCCAAGGAAAATATCACGCCGCGCATCGCTGAATACCTCTGTGATCGGAAGTGGTTTCCCGGTAGTCCGGAAGGGGAGGTTGCCGCAGTATACGGGACGGAACCCCGGTTCTGTTGCCGAACGGATGACGTGATCGGCAGTAAGAAAATGGCCTGTCCGGCTGATAAAAAATCCGGTACCAGAAGCCACCAGCGTACTTTGATTGTTGCTTTCTTTCAGGTGGAATACCGGGAAGATGGAGTTGCGGATAAGGGCAATTGATTTTTGAAACATGACCTGGTCGTTGGTATTTTAATGCAACATAAGAAAAAAAGAGACCGCAGTCCCCGCATGTGCGGGATCATGATGGTCAAGATTTGCGCAGATTGGTTGGTAACTCTCGTCTTCATCTTAACTACATTTGTCATTATCCCGGTGGTATGGTATTTGGTTATTCACAGGTCGTGGTCTCAACACAAAAAAAAATCCAACATTTATTTTTACGCGCCGGTTTCGGTGAAACGCCGGATAAGGTACAGGCCATGCAAGGTACTTCAATTCCTGACCTCACTTCGCAGTTGTTTACTTCTTCGGAGCAATATAAAGACCTGCTTTACCTGCCGTTTCCACTGAACGAGAAGCAGGAAAGAAAAGGAGCCAGTCCGTTCCTCATTCTTAAAATGATCCTGAAGTCGAAACAGGATATGGAGGAACTGAACGGGCAGTGGATATTCAAAATGGTACATACCCGGGCCGTTCTACGGGAGAAGCTTACTTTTTTCTGGCATAACCATTTTGCAACTTCGGTGCCATTTGCTTACCTGATGCAGGTTCAGAATAACACCCTTCGCAAGTTGGCGCTGGGTAATTTCGGGGAGTTGCTTCTTGCCATGGCAAAAGATCCTGCCATGCTGCTTTACCTCAACAACCAGCAGAACAGGAAAGATCATCCGAATGAAAATTTCGCACGGGAAGTAATGGAGTTATTCACCCTCGGCATCGGGAATTATACCGAGAAGGATGTCAGGGAAGCCGCACGGGCATTTACCGGATGGACGGTGAATGCAAGGGGAGAATATGAATTTCAAAGCGAGCATCACGACGAGGGTACTAAGGAATTTCTCGGGCGGAAAGGCAACTTCAACGGAGAAGACATCCTTCATATCCTGCTTGAGGAAAAGCAGACTGCCCGGTTTCTTGTCACGAAAATTTATAAGGAGTACGTGAACCCGGTAGTCCGGGAAGAGCGAATCGAAAAACTGGCTGCTGATTATTTCCATTCCGGTTACAATACAGAAGCGCTGCTTCGCACCATTTTGCAGTCTGAGTGGTTTTACGACGAAGAGAACATCGGAGTCAGGATCATTTCTCCCGTGGAGTTGGTGGTGCGGTATAAAAAACTGGTGGATATGCAGTTTAAAAAAGAAAAGACTTTGCTGGACCTGCAGAAGGCATTAGGGCAGGTATTATTTTTTCCGCCGAATGTGGCCGGGTGGAAGGGAGATACCCATTGGATTGACAGCACTTCGCTATTGCTCCGTCTCAGCCTGCCCCAATACCTGGTGCAAGGCCTTGCCCTGGAATTGCAGTCCAGGCCTGCTTTTGAAGCACCTCCAAAAGAAAACAAGGATACCGATTCGTCGCCAGTTCCAGCCCTGTCGGACTGGAAGCCGCTGGCAGATTTTTTTAAAAACGAAACTGCCGGTCATTTGCCAGAAAGCCTGATGGATCATTTCATACAGTGCAATCCACAGTTTATGAATAAGGAAAGTTTCTCGGTTCAGGGTTTAAATGCATCAAGCGAGAAGTCCGTGATCCTGGCTTTAGCGAATATCATGTCGTTGCCTGAATTTCAATTAATCTGATCCTATAGTATGAGAAGACGGGACTTTGTAAGATACTCTGCGCTGGCATCAGCCTCGGTGCTGGTACCGGATTTTCTGAAAGCTTTTGGAAACCGGATGATACCGGCAGGTGGCAACGGGAGAATACTGGTCGTGATCCAGCTTTCCGGTGGTAACGACGGTCTCAATTGCGTGGTGCCTTACCGAAATGAAATCTATTACAAGGCACGACCTCAACTGGGTTTGAAAAAAGAAGAGTTGATCGTGCTGAATAGCGAGGCAGGCCTCAATGAGAACCTGGAAGCCCTGGCTGATTTGTATCACAACGGACAGTTGGCCATTCTCAACAGTGTAGGCTATCCGAATCCGAACCGATCGCATTTCCGTAGTACCGACATCTGGCAATCAGCATACGATGAAGATAAAATCCCTGATAGCGGTTGGATAGGGCGGTACCTCGATGCCCAATGCGACAACGGTTGTGTCAGGCCTCATGCGGCTGTCGAGATTGACGACACGTTAAGTCTTGCACTGAAAGGAAATAAGATGAAAGGTCTTGCCTTTCGCAAGCCTGAAACATTCAAACAGGTTTCGCAAAACCCGGTATTGCGCAATGCGGCTGCTGCGTATCGTCCGCATCATGACGGAAATCCCTCGGCCGAATACCTGAATAAAACGCTGGCAGAGACTTTTCAATCGGCGGATTATATCTATGACCATTCGAAAATATACCGTTCCAAACAGACTTATCCCCAGCACGAATTCGGCATGCATCTGAAAACCATTGCCGAATTGATTTGTTCCGGATCCGAAACGAAGGTGTACTATATTTCCCTGTCAGGATTTGATACGCATGCCTTTCAGCGAGGACAGCAGAACAGGGTTTTGAAAGTATATTCAGACGCCATGAAAGCATTCTGTGCCGACCTCACCGATGCCAACCGCTTCAGTGAAACGGCCATACTTACTTTTTCCGAGTTCGGAAGAAGGGTGGAACAAAACGCAAGCAAGGGAACGGATCATGGCACGGCGAACAATGTCTTTATCGCAGGAGGCAAACTGGCTCAGGCCGGACTCTTGAATGCACTCCCTGACCTGCAGACTCTTGACCAGGGCGATTTAATTCACCAGGTAGATTTCCGGCAGGTGTATGCTACCTTCCTGGACAAATGGCTGGGAACCGACCCGGCAAAAATCCTGAACGGGAATTTTTCATCCCTCAACTTTATTTAGAACGGAGTTATTTGTTGGATTTATAAAAAACCGGAAGGATTATGAAAAAAATACTGCTGATAGCTTTGATGTTTTCATCGTTGCAGGCGCTGGCACAGAAAAAGGGGAGAGCCACGGCGCACCCGCTAAAAGAGTGGTACGGCGTTTCGGCCTATGAATTTATTTTCTCCTTTGGGTCTGTCCGTAACAACGGACAGACCCTGGACAATGTGGTGCGTTTCACACCGTTTTTCAATCCCCAGCATCAAAGCCATTATAATTTTTCATCCGGCATGGGTTTATATACAGGTATAGGGATACGCAATGTCGGTTTCATCAATAAGATTACGGTTGCTGCCGAAGAAGAGGTTACGCTTAAACAACGAGCTTACAGCCTCGGCATTCCGCTTGCTGTGAAGCTGGGCAATATGGAAGGTGGAACCTACCTGGCCGTGGGTGCCGAAGCCGAGTTGATGTTTCATTACAAGGAGAAGATTCAGCAGGGTGACAATTCCTCCAATACCAGTTCATGGTTTTCATCTGAAGTCAACCTTTTTAATCCATCGCTCTTTGCTGACCTCCGTTTTAGCGGAGGAACGTTCCTGCGGTTCCGTTATTACATGAACGACTTTCTTAAAAATAAAGATATGTCGTTTTACCTTCCTGTTTCCGGTGCGGCGGTATCGTACCGGCCTGAGAAAAGCACGATGTTCTATATTTCCATCGGCACGGCGTTTAAGATCAGGCAGAAAAAACGACTTACCAAGGAGGAAGCCTGAAGAGTGACCGCGGATTATCAAGATGGTCAAGATAAACGCGGATTAGTTGGCAACTAATTTGCGTCATTTTCTTTTTATTCAAGACCGATACGTTGGAGTACAGTCTGAAACCTCGGGTCCGAGCGGACAGAATCCCATTTAGGATCTATTTTTATGCTGCACAGTGATTCTTCGTGCATGGTTACACTTTTATCGAGCCACTCAAATGTCCGGTCTTTGTCGCCGAGTGCAGCATAGATCATAGCCATTCCCCTGTAATCGTTCGAAGTGAATATATTATTTTCTTCAATTTTGGTCGCTAGCCGGAGGGCCTCTTCTTGCCTGTCGCCGGCTGCGAGGAGATGCGCTTTTGCAATTTCGGTTTTGACGGCATTACCGGTGCGCATACCCCATTTCCGGTTCTCGGTAAGCGCCTCTTCTGTCATTCCTTTTTCGGAATAAGCCATCGACAATATACGGTGAGCAGAAGCAAAACCGGGTTCCAGTTCCAGGGACTTACCTGCTACCTCCAATGCTTTGTCGTACTGCCTGTTGTAATAATAAAATACCGCCTTGTCCTTCAGGATCGCATGGGATACCGGGTCCAGATCGATGGCCAGCGTGATTTCCCGGAACCCTTCGGCAGTCTGTCCGATATAAAAAAGATACTCGGCATACCAGTGATGACCCGTGGCATAATTCGGATTCAGCTCAATGCCCAGTTTATATTCCTTCTCGGCCTGCTTCCAGTCCCATTCGTTCAGCATGAGTGCAGTGGCAAGAGAGATATGGGCTTCTGCGAGGCGATTATCGATTTTCAATGCTTTGTTTACGGCATAAAGCATTTTTGGCTTGATCTCCTTGCGAGGTACATTGGAATATTCTCCCATCAGGCTGTAACAATCGGCAATGCCTGCCCAGGCCAATGCATAATCTTTATCAAGTTCTATGGCTCTTTCAAAATACCGAATGGCTGACAACAGGGCTTCCTGGTTGCGCTTGCCCCAGAAATAACGGCCTTTCAGGTAAAGGCGGTAAGCCTCTGTGTTTTCTGTATACCGCTTCCGAAGCGTGTTCATTTCATCGCCGGTGAGTTGCATGCGCAAAGCCTGCACGATCTTTCCGGATACGCTTTCCTGAATGTCGAATATGTCGTCAAGCTTTCCACGAAAGGTTTCCGCCCACAGGTGCGTGTCCACGGTAGCATCTATAAACTGCGCCGTAATACGGATATTGGGTCCCTGTGCACGTACACTGCCTTCCATGATATAGCTGGCACCCGTTTCGAGGCCGATTTGCTTAATATCTTTCTGCGTATTTTTATAGAGCATGGAAGTAGTTCGGGAAATAACGCGGACATCTTTTAATCGGGAGAGGTTTGTGATCAGCTCGTCGGTGAGGCCATCGCTGAAATAATCGTTCTCCGGATCGTTGCTCATGTTGACGAACGGCAATACCAGGAGGCATTTCTTAGCACTTGAAGTCACAGGGAAGCTGGCTTTCGTGCGGACGGGAACGATGACGCCGGGATTGCTGATTGCGAAAAGATCCATGGGATCTTTTACATTCTTTAAATCGTAGCTGCCCATGGAAACCGTCTGGATGTCATTCAGGTTTTTAATATCATCGTACACTTTACCCGAGATGAAGATGGATCCTGGTTCGGCTGCTGCCTGAATCCGGGCGGCGATATTTACACCGTCTCCAAATACGTCGTCGTTTTCAAATACGACTTCTCCAAGGTGTATGCCTACTCTTAACCGGTAGTCATGGGTGGAATTGCATTGCTCCTGGATATGGATGGCGGCATGAACGGCATCGGAAACAGCAGGGAAACTGGCAATCACACCGTCGCCGTTTTCTTTGATCCAACGTCCGTTATGGTTTTCAATAATAGGCTTTTGAAGAGACCTGTTTTGAGACAATACCGTCATGGCTTTTTTTCCGTCGTTTCCCATCAAGGATGTATACCCGACAATGTCGGTGAACATAATGGCGGCGAGTTGACGGAATACTGGCATAAACCTGTCGGGTTAGTTCAGGTTTCAAAATTACTAAACAGTTTGTTAGTGAAACCTTCGTATTATAAAGAGAAAAAGGTGGTTACTTTGCAAAAATAATCAGGTCTGCCGATTTTACTAATTGGGACATCCTGATTGAAAGTTCGATTCCAGTTAAATTCGATGTGATGAAAGAATTCAAGAATGAAATATGCCGGCAGCTCCTGTCGATGTTGGAGAGTAAAGCCGGTGAAGCGTTGCAGATGCTGGCGGCATTAAAGGAATCGCGTGACGGGGAAACCAAAAGCAGCGCAGGCGATAAATACGAAACCGCCAGGGCCATGACTCAGCTCGAAATGGAAAAAGCCGAAATTCAGCTCGACAACATTCGTTTGCTGCAACATGAGCTTTCCCGTATCGAGCTGGATAAAACATACCGTACAGCGGAGACCGGCAGCCTGGTGATTACCGGCGAAGGAAAGTACTTTATCGCCGTTGGAATTGGAAAAGTACAGGTTGGCAACGAAACCGTATATGTTATTTCGGCAGCGTCACCTCTTGGGCAGTTTTTATCCGGTAAATCAGCTGGTGATACAGGGACATTCCAGGGAAAAGAGTTCAGGATACTTTCAATAGGTTAAACTCTTTAATGTACGCGGAAAGCACCCGGATTACAGAATTAATTCAGAACAAGTTTCCTTGTTATGGTTTGGTCGCTGAATGTATATCTTAAGGTGTAAAGTCCCCTTGACAGATGAGAAACGTCAACCTGCTCGGAACGATAAAGGGTACGTCGCAGGACAATTCTTCCGGACATATCGGATACCCAAACATCGGTTCGCTCCTGCGGGTTGATAGGATACAGTGTGAGAAAGTCGGAAGCCGGGTTGGGACTTACCAGCAACAATTTTTCCTTTTCTGCCGTCTGTAGCCCTACAGGTGTTCCTCCGAAATAAGGTCTCAGAAAGGATTTGACATAATCTATGGTGGTATCCATATAAGCGACGGATGCAGTCCCTGCAGCAACATAAGGAACATGATCGGCGCCCCACCAGGTATAGAGCGGGTTGTATACCCCGATATTATTGGCACGGACATGAAGGGACGAACTGCCATCCACCGGGATCACAGGAATTCCAAACACAACCACACTGGCGGAGCCGTAAGGTACTGTCTGGTCCTGATCTCCATGCATACTCATAAAGGAGATATCACCGGGTTGAATCCAGGAGCTGTCGCCAAGGGCTCCGCAAAGATTAATTACTGCAGCCACATTAGAAGGATATCCGGGACTCCCGCTCTGTCCCTCCAGGCCTCCCAGTGTAGCAACATTTAGAAACGCTGGCGCCTCGGCAGAATCAAGATAGGCGAGGTGCAAAGCCATGAATGCGCCTGCCGAACTGCCCCCGGCGAAGATGTAGTCGGGGTGAATCCGGTAGATATTACCAATGGTGTAATTATGTCTGAAAAAGCGAACGGCCGCTTTCATGTCCTGTGTGGCGCGGATAACGGCTCTTCCTGCATTGATAGAATCAATTGGAAAACCTGTACCCAGGCGGTAATTAATGGAAGCGCAGGCATAGCCCATCTTTGCAAACCGGGTACACAATGCCGTCACATCCGGATCTGTTTTTGATCCGTAAATAAAACTGCCTCCATGCGCAAAGACCAGTAGCGGTCGGCGCTGTACCGTATCACCGACCGGTTCGTACCAGTCGAATGTGAGGGATTGGGTGGCCTGGCTGACATTTACCGCGGAGCCATAGACTACATCGGACGTAATGCTCACGTTCGGAAATATTTCATTCCAATAACGACCGCCACTGGTATCTATCGATGTCTGGCCTGTCGCACCGTAACAAATAATTACCGCTAATAGAGTAGTGATTTTTTTCATGTTGTATTTTTTTCTTCCGGAACACCGTTGAACATTCCGGCGTGTGGTAATATTTAGTAAAGGAAAGTTAAGGTGATTCAATCTCTTTTCAAAACCATTTTCAGGAATTAGTTTTGAACGGACCTGAGCAGCCAACCCTCAGCAATTATCCTGCCTTTTTATTTGCGACGAACAAAAAAAACTTTCCGGGTCATTCAACCCATATCTTATTATTAAAAGACACCGCACAAAATGAAAATTTCAGCATTTCCCGATGACCGGCAATTCGGTTCAGTGCTTCTTTACAATTCCCGCATGAGGAAGTCGTAAAGTTTGAGCATGCTGTCGATATCTGATTTGTGTACTTTTTCGTCAGGTGTGTGGACATTTTCCTCAGGAGCTCCTATGAAACACCAGTCGATAGGGTAGGGTTGTTTTTGGATTTCCGTGCCATCGCTTCCCCCGGAACCCTCTACTTCAAGCTGGTACTGAATGCCGCTGCCTGCAGCCAGCTGAACGATTCGATCTACATATTTTTTCCTGGGAATTCCGCTGTCCCGAAGAGATACTGCCACACCCTGGCCGGATTCAACCCCTTCGGTAACCCAGGTTATATCGGAAATAAGCGCCTGGCGAATCCGGTAATTCTCGTAAAGAAATTTCGACAAATAGGCCACACTGCCTCCGCCGTGTTCCTCCCATGTTGAAAAAACCACTGCGCCATGTTCCAACGTTTCACAAAGCTTGAGCGCATTCCAGACCCCCAGCCTGTTATCCATATAACAGCATTGCACATGGGTTTTAGTCTCTCTAAAGTCGGGTTTGAAAGATAGGGTGGTTCCCCGCGGCAGTTCTGATTTGGATTTGTAAAGCAATTGATCCTCTTTTTTGGTCAGTTTGCATTCCCAAATCCCTCCGTCGGTACTGTGTAAAACGGTTCCGCTTTTCGCATGCGGGCCACCAATTTTAACGAGCCCGTTACGATACCTTACGGTATAACCGATATTGTCGATGTGGGCATAAACGGCAGTACGCGGTTTGCCGAAAATCAAAACGATGCAATTCTGAAATTCCTCGCCATGGAATACAGCCGGCATGTGGCTCCATTCTTTTTTATGGCGCTCGATGTAACCCAGCAAAAAATCTGTTAGTTGCTCTTCGTTTCCGGAAGGAGCATGAATTCCGCAAAGGGTTTTTAATAAACTGAATTCCATAGGGACAGTTAGTTAAGATCGTTGAAAACAGGCAAGAGCTTCATTCTTCATTCGTATGTTTCACAAAATTCCTTCCGGGTTCCTCCATATATGAAGTTCGTCATCCTGGATCAGATCCTGTGCTACCAGTGTTCCCGAAATCAGGGGGGCAGAGATACCCTGCTCCAGGTTATGAGGAGCTGTCAATATCCTGGCTTCATCCCAAATTCCTTCGTTCACAAACTTTTGTATCAGTCGCACCCCGCCTTCCAGGATTACGGATTGAATATTCTTTGACCTGAGTAATTTGCATACCTGGGCAGGAAGGGATTCCGCTGGATTGTATTTTATATATTCCACATTCCGGGAATGTTCGTCTTTTACCGTATTGAAAAGGAGAGTTGGGCTATCCCCGTTAAAGACAAGGGATTCAGGGGGCAGGGTGAGATGATCATCCACGACAATCCGCACCGGGTTTCGGCCGGACCACGAACGGACGGTGAGTTGCGGGTTGTCCTTAAGCACCGTATGATAACCCGCCATGACAGAGTCTTCTTCGCTACGCCATTTATGCACGAGCTGGCGTGAATACGTATTACTGATCCAGTGAATTTTTCCGTCTGACGCCAGTGGCGCAATAAACCCGTCAAGTGACTGCGCGTATTTTATGATGATGTAGGGCCGTTGCCTGGTCTGGTAAGTAATAAAACGCCTGTTTAGTTCTTCGCATGCTGTTTTCAACAGGTTTTCTTCCACTTGTACGCCGGCATTCCTGAGCTTGAGCATGCCTTCACCTTCCACGTTGGGGTTCGGATCGCGCATGCCGATAACTACTTCCGGTATTTTATTCTCAAGGATCAGGTCGGTGCAGGGAGGTGTTTTTCCGAAATGGTTGCACGGTTCCAGGTTGACATAGAGCGAAGAGCGGGACATCAGGTTTTCCAAACCATTTTTTTTGCAATCTTCTATGGCATTGACTTCTGCATGCGACTTACCGTAGAACTGATGCCATCCTTCACCGATGATTTTTCCGTCACAAACCAGAACAGCGCCAACCATCGGATTGGGAGATACTTGTCCCAGGCCGTTGGCGGCAAGTTCCAGGCATCGCTTCATAAAAACAGATCCGTCTGTCATTCCTGCGAAGATAACAAAGCAGAATATACTTGCCAGTAACACTCCGTGAACCTTCGTGGCTTCCGTGCCGGTTTAATTTTTTCAAAAAGTGGTGACATCATAATTGTGCCTGGATTCAGGAGATTCCTCACCCGTCCCACCCGCACACAGTCCTCGCTGACGGGTTCGGAATGACAGGTTGTTGATTGTGATGGTCAAAAAGTGCGAGCGAAAAGTGCTCCTCAGGAGCACTTTTCGCTCGCACTTTTTGACAACCTTAATATAATTGCCTGTCATTCCGAACCCATGCGGGCAGTTATGAGCGACGGAAAATGGGTGAGGAATCTCCTGAATCTTGGAACAAATTTCATCAAGAAATAATTCAGGCCATTCCTTTATTTCAAAAATGAGAAATACATCTCAAAGCAACTACTCTGTGCTCTCCGTGGCTCCCTGGCCGACTTCAAGAATTTTCTATAGGCGGCAAGCGGGCGTGCGAAACAGGCAGCATGAATAGTATTGTATTCTGAATACACTTCAATATTTAATACGGCAGAAAAAACGTAAACCCTGGTTTAGCAGTATTGGAAGAAGGTATCATGCTTTGAGCGAAGAATTTATTTTCTTTGTGCACTCATTTCCGAAACCTACCGGCACTTGAATTCCTTGTCACCAATTACCTTATCCGAATGCCTTCGCAAGTTCCGGAGCGATCTCCGGCCTGTTTATGATGGCAGTGAACTTGAACAGGTGATAGCCATGGTTTTTGAAAAAGTCCTTGGCCTCAGCAGGGCGCAATTGACCATAGGCAAGGACATGCCTGTTTCGCCGGCTGCTTACCGTACCCTGGAGGAAATCCTTGCCAGGTTACAGACGCATGAGCCGGTTCAATATGTACTGGGAGAAGCCTGGTTCCTGGGCATGAAACTCATCGTCAATAAACACGTGCTCATTCCACGCCCGGAAACAGAGGAACTAACAGAGTGGGTGATGGAAGAGCTAAAAACCGTTTCCGGTCATCCGCGAATCCTGGATGCCTGTACCGGCAGCGGCTGCATTGCACTGGCATTGAAAAATAATTTTCCCGCTGCGCAAGTTTCAGCCACAGATATCAGCAAGGATGCTTTGGATGTGGCAGCCCGGAATGCAGAAAGCCTGGGCCTGCAAGTTCATTTCAGGTTGGAAGATGTATTGCATCAGGAAAAAAACGGGGAATCCGGTTTGTTCGATTTCATCGTAAGTAATCCACCTTATATCGGCGAAAGTGAAGCACAGGAAATGGCGCCTAGGGTCAGGGACTTTGAACCGTTAAAAGCGCTCTTTACCGGAGATGATGACGTCCTTGGATTTTATAAGGCGCTGGCTGACTATGCATCCGGTCAACTGGCTGCCGGCGGCTCACTTTATTTTGAAATCAACAGCCGCTACGGCCAGGAAGTGTGCGATCTGCTTGTGCAGGAAGGTTTTAAGAAAGTGGTTCTTAAAAAAGATCTTTCGGGGGCCGACAGGCTGGTGAAAGCGAAAAGTCCTAATTTTGAAGTATAAGATTTCAGACTATGAAAGCCGAGCAAGCGCGTAAGCGCATGGACGAATTGAGTAAGACCATCGACGAGCACAACTTCCGTTATTATGTGGAATCGTCACCCAGCATCAGCGATTACGATTTTGACATGATGCTGGAAGAACTGGTCAGGCTTGAAGCCGAATTTCCACAATTCGCCACCCCGGAATCGCCTACGCAGCGTGTAGGAGGACAGGTAACCAAGCAGTTTAAGGCAGTGAAACATAAGTACCCGATGCTGTCGTTGGGCAATACCTATTCGGAAGATGAGTTGAAGGATTTTGATGACCGCGTTCGAAAGGGACTTGGAATTACAGACGATGTTACCTATGCCTGCGAATTGAAATTCGACGGTGTATCCATAAGCCTTACTTATCGTGATGGAAAGCTGGTCCAGGCTGCCACACGGGGAGATGGCGTAAAGGGAGATGATATTACCACCAATGTAAAGACTATCCGCAGCATTCCGTTGAAGCTGAACCGCGGTGATTTTCCGGAAGAATTTGAAATGCGTGGTGAGATATTTATGCCGCGTAAATCGTTTGATAAGATTAACAACCAGATGACGGAAGAGTTGAAAGAAGCCGGCTACGACGAAGAGGAAATAGCAGAACGGCTTCTTAAGAATCCCCGGAATGCGGCATCGGGAACCATCAAGATGCAGGATTCAGCCGTCGTAGCAAAGAGAAACCTGGACTGTTTTCTCTATTTTGTCTACGCTGAAAAAATGCCTTATAAAACGCATGACGAATCGCTGAAGGCAGCCAAATCATGGGGGTTCAAAATTTCCGAACACAGCAAGGTCTGTGGTAATCTCAACGAAGTTTACCGTTACATTCATCACTGGGACAAGGCACGGCATAAGTTGCCTTACGATACCGACGGGGTGGTTATCAAAGTAAATAACTATGATTATCAGAAAGAGCTCGGCTTTACAGCCAAGTCACCGCGTTGGGCTATCTCGTATAAATTCAAGGCTGAAAGTGTTTCCACCCGTTTGTTGTCGATATCCTACCAGGTAGGACGCACGGGAGCCATTACACCGGTTGCCAACCTGCAGCCTGTTCAACTGGCAGGCACGACGGTGAAAAGGGCATCCCTTCACAATGCCGACCAGATTGAAAAGCTGGACCTTCGGGAAGGCGATTATGTGTTCGTTGAAAAAGGGGGCGAAATTATTCCGAAGATTACAGCGGTGGATCTTACACGTCGCGAGAAATCGGCACGCACGGTGAAGTACATCACCAGGTGTCCTGAATGCCAGGCCACGCTGGTACGCAAGGAAGGCGAGGCGCAGCATTATTGCCCCAACGAACTGGAATGCCCTCCCCAGATCAAAGGCAGGATTGAACACTTCATCCACCGCAGGGCCATGGATATCGACAGCCTGGGAGAAGGGAAGGTAGAGATGCTGTTTGACAAAGGCCTCATCCATACGCCTGCCGACCTCTATAAGTTAAAACACGACAGCCTGATCGGACTTGAAAAAGTAATCGCAGGGGAGGAGGGAGAGAAGTCAAAAAAAATATCGCTGCAGGAAAAATCCGT
>Ga0190274_10000340_pt1 | contig 29171 bp, 30 predicted proteins | sample Popmic531T_FD_133002 | JGI IMG/M metagenome (GOLD analysis project Ga0190274, IMG submission 133002) | Populus adjacent soil microbial communities from riparian zone of Yellowstone River, Montana, USA - 531 T | ecosystem: Environmental > Terrestrial > Soil > Riparian zone | place: USA: Montana... | reverse complement strand
TCGCCGAGATCGTCGCCCTCGCCTGGGTGGGCCGCGGCACCTACGACGCCAGCGAGTGGGACGACGCTTATGCCGAAGCGAACGATCTCAGCGGCGACGAGCGGATGGACGAGCTGATCGACATGCCCCTGCTCGGCGGCCATCTCGAGGCGGGGATCGCCGCCTTCGACTATAGCTGCGAAGGCGTCGGCCAGGTCGACTAAAGGCGGAAGGCGTGGCTCCGGATCGGCTCCCAGGGACCGCCGAGATAGCGCCATGACGCCAATGCCCGGATGGCGAGCGGGCGCGGCTGGAAGGCGGTCCGCAATTGCCGCTGAAGCCGGCGCGCCTCGCGCGGGGCGACCTTGTTCTGGATGGTGATGTGCGGCCGCCACGGCGCCTGATCCTGCGGCATCAGCATTCCGTGCAGCGCCTCGGCCAGATCCTCGCGGATCGCCGCCATTTCGTCGCTGTCCACCCGGAGCGCCGTCCCCTCCCCCAGGTCGATGATTCCGGCGATGGCGGCCCGGGGCGGAGGCGCGGCCGTCGCGGCCTTCAGCCGTGCGGTCAGCTCGCGCTCGGCGCCCGGCGGCAAATGGTGGAACAAGGTCAGGTGCGCCGGCACCCGGTTGCGCTCGGGCGGGTAATGGGCCCGCCGCATTTCCTGAAGCCAGCCATTGTCGCCGTCGCCGAACAGGGCGGTGACGATGATCGGCCCAGCGCTCAACCGGAAAACCTCAAATCTCGACCTGGCTGCCGAGCTCGACGACGCGGTTGGGGGGCAGGTTGAAGAATTCCATCGCGCTTTCCGCGTTGCGCAGCATCCAGGCGAACAATTTCTCGCGCCACAGGGCCATGCCCGGCCGCTGCGGCGAGGCGACCAGGGTCTGGCGGGCGAGGAAGAAGCTGGTGTCCATCATCTTGAAGGTCGGCCCGCAATTGTCGACCCGGGCGAGGGCCGCCGGAACGTTGGTTTCCTGCATGAAGCCGTAGCGGATGATCAGCCGGTAGAAGCCGTCGCCGAGCTCGTCGAGGTGGAAGGTCTTCTCCTCCTCGACATAGGGCACGTCCTCGATCCGCACGGTCAGCAGCAGCACCCGCTCGTGAAGCACCTTGTTGTGCTTGAGATTGTGGAGGAGCGCGTGCGGGACTCCGTCGGGGGCGGTGGTCATGAAGACGGCGGTGGCGGGGACCCGGGTGGCGCTGCTCGCGGCGGACTTGATGAAGATGGTCGCGGGCATCGCCGCCTCGTTCATCCGCTTGATCATCAGCTGGCGCCCGCGCGCCCAGGTGGTCAGCAGGGTGAAGGCGATGAAGCCGACGAGCAGCGGGAACCAGCCGCCGTCCGGCACCTTCAGCAGGTTCGCCGCGAAATAGGCGATGTCGACGAGGAAGAAGATCGCCAGCACCGGAATGGCGAGCGCCGGCCTCCATTTCCACAGCGAGAGGAGAACCACCGTCAGCAGGCAGGTATCGATGAACATCGCGCCGGTGACGGCGATTCCGTAGGCGGCGGCGAGATTGCTCGAATTGCGGAAGAACAGGACGAGCAGGATCACCATGACCATCAGCGCCCAGTTGATCACCGGGATATAGATCTGGCCCATCGCGGCCTCGCTGGTGTGGCGGATGGAGAGGCGCGGGATGAAGCCCAGGTGCATCGCCTGCTGAGTCACCGAGAAGGCGCCGGAGATCACCGCCTGGCTGGCGATGATCGTCGCGAAGGTGGCGAGGATGACGAGCGGCAGCCGCATCATCTCGGGCGCGAGGAAGAAGAACGGATTGGCGAGCGTGGCGTCGGCGACCGCCGGGTCCATCGCCAGGATCATCGCCCCCTGCCCCATATAATTGAGCATCAGCGCCGGCATGACGAAGAACAGCCAGGAGACCCCGATCGGCTTGCGGCCGAAATGGCCCATGTCGGCGTAGAGCGCCTCGGCGCCGGTCACGGCCAGGACCACCGAGCCCAGCGCCACGAATGCGCTCCAGCCGTCGGTGAGAAAGAAACGCAGAGCGTTGAGCGGATTGACCGTTTCCAGGATGATCCAGGGCGAGCCGGCGATATGAACCAGGCCGAGCACCGAGATGGTCACGAAATAGATGAGCATGATCGGGCCGAACAGGGCGCCGACCCGCGCCGTGCCGGTGGACTGGATCGCGAACAGCCCGACCAGGATGGTGATCGCGGTCGGGACCACGAACGGCGCGAAGCTGGCCTCGACCGTGGTCAGCCCCTCGACCGCCGACAGCACGGAAATGGCCGGAGTGATCATCGAATCGCCGTAGAAAAGGGCGCAGGCGAACACGCCGAGCAATATGATGCCGGCGCTCCAGCGGCGCTTGCCCGTGTCCGCCTTGCGGTTGATCAGCGCCAGCAGCGCGAGGCTGCCGCCCTCGCCCTTATTGTCGGCGCGCATGATGACGGTGACATATTTGATCGTCACCACGATCATCATCGACCAGAAGATCAGGCTCAGCACGCCCAATATTTCGAGGTCGGCGCCCTCCAGCCGGTGATGGCCGCGGAATGTCTCGCGGAAGGCGTAGATCGGGCTGGTGCCGATGTCGCCGAAGACGATTCCGATCGCTCCGACGGCGAGCTTCAGCAGGCCCGACTGGGGATGGTGCCCGGCCGGTCGGTCGGCGGGCTGCTCGGGGGCTGCGCTATCGTTCATCGGTCAGGACAGAAAATGTCCCACTTCCTCTCATGGCGCCCGGTCGTCCCGAGGCGGCGCGCGGCTTAGCATCGCCCCTCATCCTTCGCAACGGCGACAAAGCGATCCGGGCCGGTTATAGGACCGCCCAAAATCACCTTCCGAGGAGAAGAAGATGCGCGTCGGCGTCCCGAAAGAGATCAAGGTCCACGAATATCGGGTCGGACTGACGCCGGCGTCGGCGGCGGAGCTGGTGGCGGCCGGCCATCAGGTGACCGTGGAGACCAGGGCCGGGCTCGGAATCGACTTCTCCGACCAGGATTATGTCGACGCCGGCGCGAGCATCGCCGGAAGCGCCGCCGAAGTGTTCGCCCAGTCGGACATGATCGTGAAGGTGAAGGAGCCGCAGGCGCAGGAGATCGCCCTGCTCGAGCCGCGGCACCTGCTCTTCACCTATCTCCACCTCGCCCCCGATCCAGACCAGACCCGGGGCCTGATCGAATCCGGCGCGACCTGCATCGCCTATGAGACGGTGACCGCCAACGACGGCTCGCTGCCGCTCCTGAAGCCGATGAGCGAGGTGGCGGGGCGGATGTCGATCCAGGTCGGCGCCCACTATCTCGAAAAGGAGCAGGGCGGCCGCGGCGTGCTGCTGGGCGGCGTGCCCGGCGTGGCGCCGGCGCGGATCATGATCCTCGGCGGCGGCATCGCCGGCGTCAACGCTGCCCAGATGGCGGTCGGAATGCGCGCCGACGTCACCATCTACGACATCTCCAACGCGCGCCTCGCCGAGCTCGACATGTTCTTCGGCAGCCAGATCAAGACCGCCTACGCCTCCAAGGCGACCATCGCCCATGCGGTGCAGAAGGCCGAGGTGGTGATCGGCGCGGTGCTGATCCCGGGCGCCGCGGCGCCCAAGCTGATCACCCGCGACATGCTGAAGACGATGAAGCGCGGCTCGGTGCTGGTCGACATCTCGATCGACCAGGGCGGCTGCTTCGAGACGTCGCGGCCGACGACGCACAGCGACCCGGTCTACGAGGTGGACGGCGTGATCCATTATTGCGTCGCCAACATGCCGGGCGCGGTGGCGCGGACCTCGGCCTTCGCGCTCAACAACGCCACGTTGCCATTCGTTCTGAAGCTCGCCAACCAAGGCGCTGAAGCGGCGATGAAAGCCGATCCGCATCTGGCGAACGGCCTCAACGTCTCCGGCGGCAAGATCCGCCATGCGGCCGTCGCCGAGGCGCTCGGCCTGCCCTACGAGCGCGCCGTCTAGCGCGCAGGCGGACGAAACCGACAATCTCCGTTTATCGTCACCCCGGACTTGATCCGGGGTCCACCCTTCCTTTCGTTCGCCTGAAGAAGGTGGATGCCGGGTCGAGCCCGGCATGACGACCTCTGGAAGTCAGTTCTGCCGAGGCGTCGTCGGCCGAGGTTGCGGCGGCCCGCCCGGAATCTCCCCCGACGCCCGCGCCGCGGCGATCGCCTGCAGCCGCTCGTCGATGAGCCGGCGGTAGCTCGAAGGCAGATCGCCGGCGGCGAGCTCGCGCCAGATCCGCTCGGCGCCGTCGAAATCGCCGCCCTGGGCCAGGGCGAGGCCGTAGAAGAAGCGCGGCGCCGGATGATCGGGGGCGATCGCCTGGGCGCGCTGGAAGGCGAGCTGCGAGGCCGGGCTCATCATTCCGCCGCCGTGCAGAACCAGAGCGTTGCCGAGGCCGACCCAGAGGTCGACGTCGCGGGGATTGCGCCTGGCGGCGCCCTGGAGCAGCTCGGCGGCGGTCTGATAATCGCCGCGCGACTGGAAGGATTCGGCCATGTTCAGCCAACCGGCGGCGCGGTCGAAGCGGCCGAGCATGTCCTCGCGGGTCTTGGCGAACTCGCTTTCCGGCAGGCTCTGCCGTGCCGGCGGCTGCCTGGGCGCTCCGGCGAAGCCCGGCCGGCCCTGCCAGCTGTAGCCGGCGAGCGCGAGCAGCAAGGCGGCGGCGAGGAATTGCAGCGCCCCCTTGTCATGGCGGAGGAACCAGCCGAGGCCGAGGCCGATCGCCAGCGCCAGGCCGATCATGATCGCCCAGCCCATCAGCTCTTCGCTCGCCGCCGCCTGAAGCGGCCGCGCGCCAGGAACAGCCCGAACAGGACGAGCAGCGCCGGCGCCGCCCAGAGCGGCCAGGTCACCGGCTCCAGCGGCGGATCGTAGGTCACCCATTCGCCGTAGCGCGAGATCAGCCAGGCGCGGATCGATTCCGGACTCTCGCCGGCGGCGATTCGGGTCCGGATCAGCGAGCGCATGTCGCCCGCCATCTCGGCGTCGCTGTCGGAAATCGCCTGGCCCTGGCAGACCAGGCAGCGGATCGTCTCCATCAGCGCCTTGGCGCGCGCCTCCTGGCGCGGGTCGGGCAGCTGCCGATTGGCATATTCGGCGGCCGGGAGGAGGGAATCGGCGAAAGCGGGTGTGGCGGTCGCCAACACCGAGAGCAGCGCCGCCGCTCCCAAAACGTCATTGCGAGCGAAGCGAAGCAATCCCGTGCGGCCTCCGAGTCCCGTTGGATTGCCGCGTCGCTGCGCTCCTCGCAATGACGGGCACCTCATCGCGCGGCCTCGTAGGCGGCTATGATCGTGGCCATGTCGCCCTCGGTGATCGCGCCGATATGCTGGTGTCGGATCACCCCGCGTCCGTCGACCACGAAGGTCTCGGGAACGCCGGCCGAGCCGAGCTCGATCTGCACCCGGCGGTCGGTGTCGGCGCCGATCGTGCGGAACGGATCGCCGTAAGTGGCGAGGAATTGGGCGAGGTCCTCCGGCCGGTCGCGAACGGCGATGCCGTCGATCGGGATGCCGCGGCGGGACAGGGCCTCGAGCTGCGGCGCCTCGACCCGGCAGGGCAGGCACCAGCTGGCGAAGATGTTGACCACGTGCGGCCGGCCCTGGCGCAGCGAGGTGCTGGACAGGCCGGGGCGGCCGGGCATTCCCGGCGGCAGGTCGAAATCGGGGACCGGCTGGCCGATCAGGCCGGACTGGATGGTCCGCTCGGCGGGCGCGTAGAGGCCGAAGGCGACGAAGCCGAGGAAGACGACGAACAGGCCGAGCGGCAGCCAGAGGATCCATCTGCGCTTCACGCCAGCGCCTCCCGCGGCTCGGCTTCGACGTTGGGCCGCGTCTTGCGCTCTCGCCGAAGGCGTCCGACCAGCGACAGCAGGCCGCCGAAGGCGACCAGCGCGCCGCCGAGCCAGATCAGGGTGACGAACGGCTTCCACCACAGGCGCAGCTGCCAGCGGCCCTGCTCATCCTCCTCGCCGATCGCGATATAGAGCTGGCCGTCGAGCATTGTCCGGATCGCCGCCTCGCTGGTCGGAGTCGGCGGCGAGCTGAACATCCGCGCCTGCGGCCGCATCTCGAACCGGCCCCCGTTTTCGCCGCGCCATGCGGTCAAGGTCGCCTCGATGGCCGTCCAGTTCGGTCCCGCGATCGGATCGACGCCGTCGAAGCGAACCGTATAGGGGCCGACCCGCGCCGCCTGGCCGGGCCGGGCCGCGACCAGGGTCTCCTTGGTGAAGGCGCTTTCCGAGGCCATGCCGGCGAGCGCCACGGCGATTCCGAGATGCGCGATCACCATGCCCCAGGTGAAGAGCGGGGTGCGCCTGAGCTTGCGGCCCCAGAGCGGCGCGACGCTGGCCGCCCCGATGGCGAGCGCGACGGTGAGGCCGAGCAAAGGCAGGATGCCGACCCCGGGCGCGAGCAGGACCAGGCCGAGCAGCACCGCGGCGCCGAGCAGGACCGGCAAGGCGATCCGCCCGGCGAGCTTGGCGAGATCGTCGCGCCGCCAGCGAAGCATCGGCCCCGCCCCCATGATGGCGACGAGGATCAGGGCGACCGGCCCGGCGGCCGCGTTGAAATAAGGCGGGCCGACCGAGATCTTGGTGCCGAGCGCTTCGGTGATCAGGGGATAGATGGTGCCGACGAAGACCACGCCGAGGATCACCGTGATCAGCAGATTGTTGGCGACCAGCGCGCCTTCACGGCTGAGGAAATCGAACTTCGAGCCTTCCTTCACGGTGCCGACGCGAAGGCCGTAGAGCGCCAGCGCGCCGCCGATATAGAGGAGCAGAAGCACCAGGATGAAGGCGCCCCGGCGGGGGTCGACGGCGAAGGCGTGAACGCTGGTCAGGATGCCCGAGCGGACCAGGAAGGTGCCGATCATCGACATCGAGAAGGCGACCACGGCGAGCATGATCGTCCAGGCGCGAAGCCCGTCCCGGGTGGCGAGCACGGTCACGCTGTGCAGCAGAGCGGTCGCGGCCAGCCAGGGCATGAGCGATGCGTTCTCGACCGGGTCCCAGAACCACCAGCCGCCCCAGCCCAATTCGTAATAGGCCCAGTAGGAGCCGGCGGTGATGCCCAGGGTAAGGAAGATCCAGGCGCCCAGCACCCAGGGCCGCATCGCCCGCGCGAAGGCGGGACCGACGTCGCGGGTGATCAGGGCGCCGACCGCGAAGGAGAAAGCGACCGAGATGCCGACATAGCCGAAATAAAGGGTCGGCGGATGGAAGGCGAGGCCCGGGTCCTGGAGCAATGGATTGAGGCCGTTGCCCTCGGCCGGCACCGGGAAGCGACAGGTGAAGGGGTTCGAGGCGAACAGCAGGAAGGCGTAGAAGCCGAGGCCGATGGTGGCCTGCGCCGCCAGAGTCGCGATCAAGGTCTTCTGCGGCAGCCGGCGCTCGAGCAGGGCGACGAAGCCGCCGGCCACCGCCAGCACCGTCACCCAGAGCAGCATCGAGCCTTCATGATTGCCCCAGGCGCCGGCGAATTTGTAGAGCCAGGGCTTCATCGAATGGCTGTTGGCGGCGACCAGCCGGACCGAAAGATCGGTGCGCAGGAACAGCCAGATCAGCATCAGGAAGGCGAGGCCGGCGAGCAGCCCCTGCGCCACCGCCACCGGCCGAACGAGCCTCAGCAGCCCTTCCCCGCCCGGCCGCAACGCCGCGGCGCCGAGGAACAGCTGCAGCAGCGACAGCGCCGCCGCAAGCCAGAGCGCGGCAAGGCCCCCCTCGGCGATCATCGCAGAGTCTCGCTCTTGTGGCGCTCGCCGGCGGCCTCGGGCGGCATGTAATTCTCATCATGCTTGGCGAGGATCTCGGAGGCGACGAACCGGCCGTTCTGTTGGAAGCGCCCCTCGGCGACGACGCCGCTATTCTCGCGGAACAGATCGGGCGTGATTCCGGTGTAGCGGACGGGGATGGTGTGCGCGGTCTCGTCGCCGACCAGGAAATCGATGGTGACTCCGTCCGGATGGCGGCGAAGCGAGCCCTGCTTGACCATGCCGCCGATCCTGACCGCGCGGTCGCCCGTGGGCAGGCCCCGGCGGGCGACGTCGGCCGGCGCGTAGAAGAAGGCCGCCTGGTCGCGCATCGCCGACATGGCGAGGATGACGGCGCCGCCGACCGCGGCGAGCGCGAGGACGATCAGGACGAGGCGCTGGTTCTTGGGCTTCACGGGCGCTCGCCCAGCTTCGCGGCGTCGGCCTCGGCCCGGCGCATCGCCGCCCAGCTCCACAGGGTCAGGCCAAGCGTGCCGAGCGCCGTCACCGCGTAAGCGCCGATGATGAACGGCCAGGGATTCATGCCGCCGCCAGCCGCTTCAGCCGCGCCTCGACCTTGTTGCGGGCAAGCTCGGCGCGCATCCGCATCAGCACCACCGCGCCGAACAAAAGCGAGAAGCCGAGCGCGGCGCCGAGCAAGGGCCACAGCATCGACGGATCGATGGTGGAGCGGCCGCGGATGATCGACAGGCTCTGGCCCTGGTGGAGCGTGTTCCACCAGGTCACCGAATAATGGATGATCGGCAGGTTCACCGCGCCGACCAGGCCGAAGATGGCGGTCAACCGTCCTTCCGCGCCCTTCTCCTTCTCGGCGGCGGCGAGGGCGATATAGCCCAGATAGAGGAAGAACATGACCAGCATCGAGGTCATCCGCCCGTCCCATTCCCAATAGGTCCCCCAGGTCGGCCGGCCCCAGAGCGAGCCGGTGACGAGGCAGATGGCGGCGAACACCGCCCCCGGCACGGCGAGCGCGCGCCCGGCGACGGCGGCGAGCGGGTGGCGCCAGACCAATTGCATCAGGCTGGCGACCGCGATTCCCGTCCAGCCGGCCATTCCGAGCCAGGCGGCGGGGACGTGGATGTAGAGGATTCGAACGCTTTCGCCCTGGAGCCGCTCGGCCGGCGCCGCGAACAGGCCGTAAGCCAAAGCGAGCAGGATCAGCGCCGCCCCCGCCCAGCCGAGCCAGGCCGTCAGGGGTCGCGCGATTTTCAGGAAGCGGGCCGGATTCGCGTAGACGTGCATGTTCTTGGCGCCGTGTTAGCTTAGGCTTCGCGGACGGGGAAGCTTGTGCTTAAGGCGGCGGGGTGAGCGCCCTCAAGCAAAACCGCCTGCTCGGCATCGGGCTTCGAATCGGCGCGGCGACCTGCTTCGGCTTCATGGCGGCGATGATCAAGCTCGGCGACCAGGCCGGAATCGCCCTTCCCGAGCTCGCTTTCTACCGCTTCGCCTTCGGGCTTCCCCCACTGCTGCTGTGGATCGCGTTCACCGGCAATTTCGACGCCTGGCGGACGAAACGGCCGCTCGCCCATCTCGGCCGCGGCATGCTCGGCCTCTCCACCATGGTCACCGCCTTCGCCGCCCTCACCTTCCTGCCGCTGGCGGAATCGGCGACGATCGGCTTCGCGGCGCCGCTCTTCTCGGTGATTCTGTCCTATCTGATCCTGAGCGAGCCGGTCGGCCGCCACCGCTGGAGCGCGGTGGCGATCGGCTTCGTCGGCGTGCTGATCGTGATGCGCCCCGGCGGCACCCATTTGCCGCCGGTCGGCCTGGCCCTGGCGGTCGCGGCCGCGTTCGGCACCGCCGCGGTCACCATCACCATCCGTCAGATCGGCCGCACCGAAAGCACGCCGACCATCGTCCTGTGGTTCACCTTGTTCTCGATCTTCGCCACCGGCCTGCTGATGCCCTTCTTCGGACAGGCGCACGACCTTCACGGCTGGGGCATATTGCTGGCGCTGGGCCTGTTCGGCGGCATCGGCCAGCTCTTCCTGACCTCGGCGCTCCGCTTCGCCCCGGTCTCGGTGGTTGTGCCCTTCGATTACACCCAGTTGCTCTGGGCGGTGCTGCTCGGCTGGCTGCTCTGGGACACCCATCCGCCGGCCAGCACCTGGGCCGGCGCCGCCGTCATCGTCGCAAGCGGCCTCTACACCATCTACCGCGAGCACAAATTGGGGCGGGAGAAGGTCAGGCCGGAGCCCTTATGACACGACAACATCGTCATGCCGGACCTGATCCGGCATCCACCTTCTTCCGGACACCGGAAAGGAAAGGTGGACCCCGGATCAAGTCCGGGGTGACGATAGGCCTTACCCCCGCCCGATCAGGCGCCTTGCCATATCGCCCGCGACCCTCGCCGGATTGCGCCCGGTGACGGCGCTTTCCTCCCAGATCGTCTCGAGCTTGCCCGGGATCGTCTCGATCCGGCGACGGACCAGATCCTGGTCGCCGTCCTTCAGATATTCGGTCGAGACGTTGATGATGCCGCCGGCGTTGATCACATAATCGGGCGCGTAGAGGATGCCTCGGGCCTGGACCCGGTCGCCGTCCTGGCTGGTCGCCATCTGGTTGTTGGCGCCGCCCGCGACGATCGGCGCGTTGAGCCGGGCGATCGACTGCTCGTTGAGGATCGCGCCGAGCGCGTTCGGGCTGAACACGTCGGCCTCGAGGGTCATGACCTCTTCCGCGCCGACGACGGCGCCGCCGGTCTCGGCCGCGAGCGCCCGCGCGCGCCCTTCGTCGATATCGGCGATGCTGAGCCGGGCGCCTTCCGCGGCGGCGCGGCGGGCGAAGCCGCCGGCGACGCTGCCCGCGCCCTGCAGGGCGATGTGGAGGCCGTCGAGGCTGTCCCTGCCGAGCGCCCGCTTCACCGCCGCCTTGACGCCCAGATAGACGCCGTAGCTGGTGTGCGGCCCGGGATCGCCGCCGACCGCGCCCTCGGCCACCGGAAGCCCGGCGACGAACCGGGTCTGCCTGGAGATCGCCACCATGTCGGCGACGTTGACGCCGACGTCCTCGGCGGTGACGTAGCGGCCGCAAAGCCCGTCGACCGCCTTGCCGAAGGCGGCGAGCATCTCCGGAGTCTTGGTCTTGGCGTCGTCGGCGAGGATCACCGCCTTGCCGCCGCCCAAAGGCAGGCCGGCCATGGCGTTCTTGTAGCTCATGCCTCTCGACAGCCTCAGCACGTCGGCGATGGCGAGCGAGGGATCGGCATAATGCCAGAAGCGGGTGCCGCCGGCGCCCGGGCCGAGATGGGTGGAATGGACGGCGATGACGGCTTTCAGGCCGGACTCCCGGTCGGTGACGAAATGGACGAGCTCATGCTCGTCGAAATCGGGAAAATCCCAAAGCGAGTCCATTCGGGTCGATCCTGTCCTGATGTTCTGGTCTAGCAAAGAAATGGGGCGACCAACGGGATTTGAACCCGCGACCCCCGGTACCACAAACCGGTGCTCTAACCAGCTGAGCTATGGTCGCCACGCATGCCTGGATGCGGAGCGCACATAGGAGCGGGTGGCCCCCAGCGTCAAGGCGCGGGATCGAGCCAGCGGGCGGCCTCGGCGGGCGTGCGCTTGTCCGCATCGCGGTCGACCATCAGGTTCGCCCGGCGCATCCGTTCGACCGTTATCGCGCCGATCAGCGGCCGCAGCGCGTCGACGACCCGGCGGTCGGTTCCCGGCGCGGCGAGCAGCACCGCGTCGTAGCTCGGCAGCGCCCGGCGCGGATCGGCGAGGGTGACGAGGTCGAGCGCGGCGACCCGGCCGTCGGAGGAGAAAGCGGTGATCACGTCGGCCGAGCCGTCGGCGACGGCGCGGTACATGAAGGTCGGGCTGTAGGAGCGCTGGCCGGCGAAGCGCAGGCGGTAGCGGGATCGCACCGAGCGCCATTCGGGGCGGGTCAGGAATTCGAGGTCGGCGGCGAGGTGGAGCCTCGGCGCGGCGCGGGTCAGATCGTCGAGCGTTCGGACGCCGAGCGCCTCGGCGCGCGGGCGGCGCATGGCCAGCGCATAGGCGTTCTCGAAGCCCAGGGGCCCGAGCAGCAGGACGCCGTCGCGCTCGCGGAGCCGCGTCGCGAGCTCCGCCCGCATCGCCTCCGGCGGCGGCGTGTCGGCGCGCCGCAGGATGTTGGTCCACAGCGTTCCCGAATAATCGACATAGACGTCGATATCGCCCGCGGCGAGCGCCTGATAGGCGACGGTCGAGCCGAGATTGTCCCGCCGTTCGGTCCGGTAGCCGGCGGCCCGGAGCCGGCGCTCGATCGCGCTTGCGAGGATATATTGCTCGGAGAAATTCTTGGCGCCGATGACGATGGTTTCGCCGCCGGCGCCGCGCGGGTCCGGCGCCAGCGCGAGGCCGAGCGCCGCGACGAGGACGGCGAGGCCGAGGCGAATGCGCCGGCGCGACCGGTGCCTGAGCCCGGATTCGACCAGGGCGAGCAGCCCGTCCACCGCGAGCGCCAGCGCCGCGGCGGCGGCGCAGCCGGTGAGGACCCGCACCCAATTCTCGGTCTGCAGGCCCGAGAAGATCAAATCGCCGAGGCTGGGCTGGCCGACCGTGGTGGCGAGGGTGGCGGCGCCGATCGTCCAGACCGAGGCGGTGCGGATGCCGGCGAGGATCACCGGCGCGCCGAGCGGAAGCTCGACCAGGGTCAGCCGCTGGCGGGCGGTCATGCCGAGGCCGTCGGCCGCCTCGAGCACGCCGGGGTCGATCCCCTGCAAGGCGGCGACGGCGTTGCGGACGATCGGAAGCAGCGCATAGAGGCTGAGCGCGATCAGCGCCGGCAGGAAGCCGAGCGCCGGAATGGCGAGGCCGGTCGCCCGGCCCACGATCAGCAGCGCCGGGTAGAAGAGCGCCAGCAGCGCCAGCGCCGGCACGGTCTGCACCAGGCCGGCGAGGCCAAGGACCGGCGTCCGGACCCGGGCGTGCCGGGCCGACAGGATCGCCAGCGGCAGCCCGAGCAGGACGCCGATGCCGACCGCCGAGCCGCTGAGCAGCAGATGGGCGCGGACCAGGGCCGGAAGCTCGGCGACGGCTTCGGCGAAGGCGGGGCTCACAGCGCCGCCAGCCTTTCCGCCTGCCGGCGCGGCACGTCGACCATCGCCCTAACGTCCGGGTCCGTGCTTGCGAGCAGCCCGGCGGGCGCGCAATCGGCGCGGATCCGGCCCTCGATCAGAACGACGATGCGGTCGGCCAGAAGCAGCGCCTCGGCGATGTCGTGGGTGACCATCAAGGTTGTGAGGCCGAGCCGGTCGTGAAGCGCGCGATAGGCGCGGCCGAGCGAGTCGCGGGTGACGGGGTCGAGCGCTCCGAACGGCTCGTCCATCAGCATCAGCCTGGGCCGCGCCGCCAGCGCCCGTGCGACTCCGACCCGTTGCTGCTGGCCGCCCGACAGCTCCCGCGGATAGCGGCCGGCGAAATCGGCGGGGAGCGCGACCAGCTCGAGCAGCTCGGCGACCCGGTCCTCGCCGGAGCCGGTCAGCCTCGGCACGACGGCGATATTCTCGGCGACCGTCATGTGCGGAAACAGGCCGATGCTCTGGATCACGTAGCCGATGCCGTGACGAAGCGCCGCGACCGGCATCTCACGAACGTCGCGACCGTCGATGCTGATCGCGCCCGTATCGGGTTCGACCAGCCGGTTGATCGATTTGAGCAAGGTCGTCTTGCCGGAGCCCGACGGCCCGACCAGGGCGACGAACGCTCCCGCCTCGACGGTCAGGCCGACCCCGTCGAGCGCCGGGCGGCCGCCGTGGCGCTTGCGGAGTTTCTCGATTCGGAGCGCGGTCATCTCGAAGGCGTGGTGGGCGCGGCAAGGATTGAACTTGCGACCCCCGCGGTGTGAACACGGTGCTCTACCACTGAGCTACGCGCCCACGCCTGATGTGGCGGAAGGCGGCCAATAGCTGGCGGTCCTTGGGCTGTCCAGCGTGCGAAACGAAGCCTCCAAGCCCCACTTCGTCATTCCGGGCTTGACCCGGAATCTCCCTGCCTTCCTTCGGCCTGGGAAAGGAAAGGGGGATCCCGGATCAAGTCCGGGATGACGGCTGGTGTGGCGGGAGGCGCCGGATCAGCCGTTGACCGAATCCTTGAGGCCCTTGCCGGCCTTGAACTTGGGCTGGGTCGATTCCTTGATCTGCATCGGCTCGCCGGTGCGCGGGTTGCGGCCCGTCGAAGCCTTGCGGCGCGAGCAGGAGAAGGTGCCGAAGCCGACGAGCCGCACCTCGTCGCCGCGCTTCAGGGCGCTGCTGATCGTGTCGAACACGGTTTCGACCGCGCGCGAGGCATCGCCCCGGCTGAGACCGGTCGCGTCGGCGACCTGGCCGATGAGCTCCTGCTTGTTCATCTGTCCCGAACCCCTGTTGAAAAGACTCGCGGACGACTGGCCCACGAAAGCCGGAGTAAACGCCAGCATCGCCGCACGAGTCAAAAGGAAAGAGGCGTCCGCTTGTGCAAAAACGCCCCGTTTCCTGCCGAAATCAGTGGCGAACCGAAACCCCTGCCTGATCGTCGGGCGCCGAGGCGAGGTCCGTCGGCGGCAAAGTCGCCAGCTCGTCGGCCTCGGTCCATTCGATCGGCACGACCGGAGTCGCCAATGCCTCGGCGAGCACCTCGTCGACATGGGAGACGATCAGGATCTCCAGCCCTTCCTTGATGTTGGCGGGGATCTCGGCGAGATCCTTCTCGTTCTCGGCCGGGATCAGCACCTTGGTGATTCCGCCGCGCAGCGCCGCCAGCAATTTCTCCTTGAGGCCGCCGATCGGAAGCACCCTGCCCCGCAGCGTCACCTCGCCGGTCATGGCGACGTCGCGGCGGACCGGAATGCCGGACAAGGTCGAGATGATCGCGGTGACCATGCCGATGCCCGCCGACGGCCCGTCCTTCGGCACCGCGCCTTCGGGCAGGTGGACGTGGATGTCCTTGCGGCCGAACAGGCTCGGCTTGACGCCGTAGCTCGGCGCGCGCGCCTTGACGAACGAGAAGGCCGCCTGGATCGACTCCTGCATGACGTCGCCCAGCTTGCCGGTGGTCCGGATCTGGCCCTTGCCGGGGACGGTCACCGCCTCGATGGTCAGGAGCTCGCCGCCGACCTCGGTCCAGGCGAGGCCGGTGACGGCGCCGATCTGGTCCTCTTCCTCGCTCATGCCGTGGCGGAATCGGCGGATCCCGACGAAATCGCCGACATTGCCCTCCTCGACCACGATCGTCTCGGCCTTGCCCTCGAGGATCCGGCGAAGCGCCTTGCGCGCGACCTTGGCGATCTCGCGCTCGAGCGTGCGGACGCCGGCTTCCCGCGTGTAATAGCGGATCAGCGTGCGCAGCCCTTCCTCGGTGAGGGTCAGCTCGCCCTCCTTCAGGCCGTGCGATTCGATCTGCTTGGGGATGAGGTGGCGCCTGGCGATCTCGACCTTCTCGTCCTCGGTATAGCCTTCGAGCCGGATGATCTCCATCCGGTCGAGCAGAGGCTGCGGCATGTCCATGCTGTTCGCGGTGGTCACGAACATCACGTCCGAAAGGTCGTAATCGACCTCCAGATAATGGTCCTGGAAGCGGCTGTTCTGCTCCGGATCGAGCACTTCGAGCAGGGCCGAGGCGGGATCGCCGCGGAAATCCTGGCCGAGCTTGTCGATCTCGTCGAGCAGGAACAGCGGGTTGGACGTGCCCGCCTTCTTGAGATTGGTCACGATCTTGCCGGGCAGCGAGCCGATATAGGTGCGGCGGTGGCCGCGGATCTCGGCTTCGTCGCGGACTCCGCCCAGCGACTGGCGCGCGAACTCGCGGCCGGTGGCGCGGGCGATGCTTCGGCCCAATGAGGTCTTGCCGACGCCCGGCGGTCCGACCAGGCAGAGGATCGGTCCCTTGAGCTTGTTGGTGCGGACCTGGACCGCCAGATATTCGACGATCCGCTCCTTCACCTTCTCGAGCCCGTAATGGTCCTCGTCGAGGATCCGCTCGGCCTCGGTGATGTCGTGCTTGAGCTTGGATTTCTTGCCCCAGGGCAGGCCGAGCAGCACGTCCAGATAGTTGCGGCTGACCGTCGCTTCGGCCGACATCGGCGCCATCGCGCGAAGCTTCTTCAGCTCCTGATTGGCCTTGCTCTTCGCTTCCTTGCTCAGCTTGGTGCGCTCGATCTTGCGAGCCAGCTCGGCGAGCTCGTCGCCGCCGCCCTCCTCGGCCTCGTTGCCGAGCTCGCGCTGGATCGCCTTCAGCTGCTCGTTCAGATAATATTCGCGCTGGGTCTTCTCCATCTGGCGCTTGACGCGGCTTCGGATCTTCTTCTCGACCTGCATGACGCCGAGCTCGCCCTCCATGAAGGCATAGGCCATCTCCAGCCGGCGGACGGGATCGAGCTCGGCGAGCAGGGCCTGCTTGTCGGAGACCTTGATGTTGACGTTGGCGGCGACCGCGTCGGCGAGCTTCGACGGCTCCTCGATCTGGCCGAGCTGGACCGCGGTCTCGGCGGGCAGCTTGCGGTTGACCTTGGAGTAATTCTCGAACTGCTCGATGACCGAGCGGACCAGAGCCTTCACCTCGGCGCCCTCGGGCTCCTTGCCCTCGACCGGATCGACGTCGGCGACCAGGTGCGAGGGCTCGGCCCGAAGCGCTGCGAGCGAGGCGCGATACTTGCCCTCGACGAGGACTCGAACGGTGCCGTCCGGAAGCTTCAGCAGCTGCAATACGGTGGCGACGACGCCGAGGTCGTAGAGCGCCTCGCGGTCGGGATCGTCCTCGGCCGGGTCGAGCTGCGAGACCAGGAAGATGTTCTTGTCCGCCGCCATCGCGCTTTCCAGCGCCGCCACGGATTTGTCGCGGCCGACGAACAAAGGCACGATCATGTGCGGGAAGACGACGATGTCGCGCAAGGGGAGGACGGGATAGGTTTCGGTCATGGATACTCCACTGGCCGGCCGACGGGACCGGCTTTCCTCCTATATGGGGCAAGAGGCGGGCGGCATCAATGAAGCCGCGTTCAGATTGCGGTCAGGCGCGGTTGCCGATTGACCCGGAAAGGGGCGGAGTTTAGACATTTTCGCCTTCTCACCGGGGAGTTTGCTGGATGTTGCGTGCCATTTCGCTTGCCCTGCCTCTGTTGCTCGTGCCCGTCGCGGCACCGACCCTTCCCCTCGACGGCGCCGCCGTGGCGCAATCGCGCACCGGCGAGGATTGCGAACGGCAGAATCAGCGCAACCGGCGCCGCGGCCGCGGCATCGGCGGGTTCATCGGCGGCTTCGCCGGCGGCCGCCTCGGCCCGGTCGGCAATGTCGTCACCAATGTGCTCCCGGTCGGGTCGCTGCTCGGCGAGGCGATCGCGAGCCTGCTCGACTGCCGCGAGCAGCGTCAGGCCGCCGCAGCGACCGAGGAGGCCGTTCGCACCGCCCAGGTCGGCACCAGCGCCAGCTGGCAGAGCGAGACCCGCCCCAACGTCAGCGGCACCTCGACCGTGACCGCGGTCGACACCGCCTCGGTCGACGGCGAATGTCTGACCGTCACCGACGTCATCATCGTCGACGGCGAGGAGACCACCGCGCCGAAGCGGATGTGCAAGCGCCCGCCTTCGAACCGCTATGTCCGCGTCTAGACGCGCCGGGCGCCGGCTCGCGTCGTTCGCCGCCGCGACCGCGCTGCTTGCGGGATCGGCCCGGGCGCAGCGGATGGATCCGGTCAACCCCACCTGCCCGGCCAGCCCCAATTGGTCGACCAATCGCGAGATGCGCTTCACCCCGCAGGAGGTGAACGGGCGGCGGGTGCTGCTCGCCGAAGGCGCCATCGACGACAATCTGATTCCCCGCCTGGAAGCGGCGCTGCGCGACGAGACCATTCAGGAAATCTGGCTTCGCTCGCCCGGCGGCAACGCCCGCATCGGCAACCAGGCCGGAACGCTCATCCGAAGGTCGGGCCTGCCGACGCGCATTCCGGCCGGCTGGGCCTGCTTCTCCGCCTGCAATTCGCTGTTCATGGGCGGCATCGCCCGCTTCATCGACCCGGGCGGATTGTTCATCGTCCATATGTTCACCTACACCGGAGATCGCGAGGTGATCCGCGAAGCGCGCGCGGGCGGCGAGGACAGCACCGTCGGGCTGATCGGAGAGATCGAGCAGCAATCGGCGCTTCTCGCCAGCGAGGACAATGATTTCCTGATCCGGATGGGTATCTCGCGTCTTCTGCTCAGCCAGGTCATGTACCAGCAAAGAGCGGTCGGCGGCGGCTCGACGCGCCGCTGCCTGACCCAGGCCGAAGCGCGGCGCTACAACGTCGTCAACAGCTAGCCGCCCCAACCTCCCTCTTGCCGCCGCCGCCCCGGCGGGTGACACTCGCCCGGCAACCGCGGGGGGACGGACCATGTCTGACGATCGCTCGAGCGCGCTCTGGAATCCGGATCTCGCGCCGACCGGCCCGGCGCAGCGGACCTGGGCCTGGTATCATTATGCCGCGCTCTGGATCGGGATGATCGTCGCGGTGCCGGGCTGGATGCTCGCCGCCGGGCTGATCGAGCAGGGCATGTCGGCGCTTCAGGCGACGCTCACCGTCCTTCTCGGCAACGTGATCGTGCTGATTCCGATGCTGCTGATCGGCCATGCCGGGGCGCGCTACGGAATCCCCTTCGCGGTTCTGGCCCGGGCCTCGTTCGGCACGGTCGGCGCCCGGCTGCCGGCATTGGCCCGGGCGCTGGTCGCCTGCGGCTGGTACGGCATCCAGACCTGGATCGGCGGCGAGGCCTTGCTCATCCTGCTCGGCATCCTGCTGGGCTCGGACCTGCGCGGCGCTGCCCTGCCCTTGCTCGGCATCGGCGCCGGCCAGCTCGTCGCCTTCCTCGCCTTCTGGGGCCTGCAGCTCTTCTTCGTCCGCAAGGGGCTGCTCACCATCCGCCGCCTCGAAACCTGGACCGCGCCGGTCAAGATCCTGATCTGCGCCGCCCTCGTCTGGTGGGCCGTTACCCAAGCGGGCGGCGTCGGGCCGATCTTCTCGGCGCCCTCGGCCTTCGCCGAGGGCGGGCCCAGGGCCGGCCAGTTCTGGCTCGTCTTCTGGCCGGCGCTGACCGCGATGGTCGGCTATTGGGCGACGCTCGCGCTCAACATTCCCGATTTCACCCGCTTCGCCCGCTCGCAAAAGGATCAGGCGGTGGGCCAGGCGCTCGGCCTGCCGCCGATGATGGGCCTGATCGCCCTGGCCAGCGTGATCACGACCAGCGCCACGATGGTCATCTACGGCCGGGTGATCTGGAACCCGGTCGAGCTCGCCGGCACGCTCGCCGGGCCGTTCGTCCTGATCGGCCTCGTCATCATCGCCATCGACACCGTCTCGTGCAACATCGCCGCCAACCTCGTCTCGGCGGCCTATGATTTCTCCTCGCTCTGGCCGAAGCGGATCGGCTATCGCGCCGGCGGCATGATCACCGCCGTCCTCGGCATATTGATCATGCCGTGGCAGCTGCTCGCCTCGACCGGCGGCTACATCTTCGTCTGGCTGGCCGGCTACAGCGCCCTTCTGGGGCCGATCGCCGGAATCATGATCGCCGATTACTGGCTGATCCGCCGCGCGAAGCTCGATTCCGACGCGCTCTACGAGGCGGGCGGTCCTTACGCCTACCGGAGCGGCTGGAACCCGGCGGCGCTCGTCGCCTTCGCCGCCGGCGTCCTCCCCAACCTGCCCGGCTTCCTGAAGACCGCCGCGCCCCGGCGCTTCGCCTGGATCGGCGACGGCTGGGCGGCCGCTTACGCTTACGCCTGGTTCATCGGTCTGGCGATCGCGCTGCTCGTCTACGGGGCGCTGATGTGGCGACGGCGGAGCGTAGCATGATCTCTCCTCGTCTTGCCGGACTTGATCCGGCATCCGCCTTTTTCCGACATAGGCTCCAGGAAGGTGGACCCCGGATCAAGTCCGGGGTGACGGTTGCGGGCCCTCAGGCCGCGTCTTCGGCCTTTTCGGCATAGACCCGCACCGGGTCCTTGCGGCCCTCGACCACGTCCTTGTCGATCAGCACCTCGTCGACCCCGTCCATGCTCGGCAGGTCGAACATCGTGTCGAGCAGGATGTTCTCCATGATCGAGCGCAGGCCGCGGGCGCCGGTCTTGCGCTCGATCGCCTTCTTGGCGGTGGCGACCAGGGCGTCGTCGGTATAGGTGAGCTTCACGTCCTCCATGTCGAACAGCTTCTGATACTGCTTGACCAGCGCGTTCTTCGGCTCCTGCAGGATTTTCACGAGCGCGTCGACGTCGAGGTCCTCGAGCGTCGCGATCACCGGCAGCCGGCCGACGAATTCCGGGATGAGGCCGAATTTCAGCAGATCCTCGGGCTCGGTATGGCGGAGCACCTCGCCGGTGCGGCGCTCGTCGGGCGCGGCGACATGGGCGCCGAAGCCGATCGACTTGCCCTCCATCCGGTCGCCGATGATCTTCTCGAGGCCGGCGAAGGCGCCGCCGCAGATGAACAATATGTTGGTCGTGTCGACCTGCAGGAATTCCTGCTGCGGATGCTTGCGCCCGCCCTGCGGCGGAACCGAGGCGGTGGTGCCCTCCATCAGCTTGAGCAGCGCCTGCTGGACGCCCTCGCCGGAGACGTCGCGGGTGATCGATGGATTGTCGGACTTGCGGCTGATCTTGTCGATCTCGTCGATATAGACGATCCCGCGCTGGGCCCGCTCGACATTGTAGTCGGAGGACTGGAGCAATTTCAGGATGATGTTCTCGACGTCCTCGCCGACATAGCCGGCCTCGGTCAGCGTGGTCGCGTCGGCCATGGTGAAGGGCACGTCGAGGATCCGCGCCAGAGTCTGGGCGAGCAGGGTCTTGCCGCAGCCGGTCGGCCCGACCAGCAATATGTTCGACTTGGCGAGCTCGACCTCGGCGCCCTTGGCGCCGTGCGCGAGGCGCTTGTAATGGTTGTGGACCGCGACCGAGAGCACGCGCTTGGCGTGGGTCTGGCCGATCACATAATCGTCGAGCACGTTGCAGATTTCCGAGGGCGTCGGCACGCCGTCGCGGGTCTTGACCAGCGCCGACTTGGTCTCCTCGCGGATGATGTCGTTGCACAGCTCGACGCATTCGTCGCAGATGAACACGGTCGGCCCGGCGATCAGCTTCCTCACCTCGTGCTGCGACTTGCCGCAGAACGAGCAGTAGAGAGTGCTCTTGGAATCGCCGCCGCTCAGTTTGGTCATAAATTCGCTTCCGGGAGCGCTAACGCCCCCACTCCTCTATTCGCTCCGCCATCCTGACGGGATTCTTACACGCAGACAATGGCCTATTCGTTAAGCCGCTCGCCCGGACGCTGGCATGTGGCGTCGATGCACCAGCGGGACAAGCCCCGCCCCGCCGTCATTCCGGACTTGATCCGGAATCCATCTTTCTTCCGGCGCAGACGCCAAAGACGCCAAAGAGACAGGCCCCGGATGAGGTCCAGGGTGACGGCTGGGGCCGCCTTCGCGGTCTCGCCCTCCGTCGCCGCCAGAGGCTTGCGGGCGGGCGGAGGTAGAGGCGGCCGTTTCGGCGGGCTAGTCTGCGGGCGAGAACGGGCAGGCATCGCCGACGCCGAGAAAAGCGCCGCCCACCTGCTGGCATTGCGCCTCGCTCAAGTGAAGACACATCTCACTATGGCCCGGGTCACCTGGCTGGTACGAGGCTTGGCCTTCAGGCCGCCTTCGCCGTCTCCCCGTCCTCCGCCGGCGTCGGCCGCCGCTCGAACACCTCGTCGACAAGCCCGAAATCCTTCGCCTCGTGCGCGGAGAAGAATTTGTCGCGTTCGACGTTCTTCTCGATCTCCTCGATCGTCTGGCCGGTATATTGGGCCATCAGCTCGTTCATCCGGTGGCGGATGCGGAGGATCTCCCTGGCCTGGATCTCGATGTCGCTGGCCATGCCCTGGGCGCCGCCCGAGGGCTGGTGGATCATGATCCGGGCGTTGGTCAGGGCGACCCGCATTCCGGGCTCGCCCGCGCTCAGCAGGAAGGCGCCCATCGAGGCGGCCTGGCCGATGCAGACGGTGCCGACCTTGGGGCGGATGTAGTTCATCGTGTCGTGGATCGCCATTCCCGCCGTGACCACCCCGCCCGGCGAGTTGATGTACATGTAGATGTCCTTCTTCGGATTCTCGCTCTCCAGGTACAGCAACTGGGCGGTGATCAGGGTCGCCATATGGTCCTCGACCCCGCCGGTGACGAACACGATCCGCTCGCGCAGCAGCCGCGAATAGATGTCGAAGCTGCGCTCGCCGCGGTTCGACTGCTCGATGACGATGGGGACGAGCTGGGCGATGATGTCGGCATGATCGGGCACGGAAAGGTCCTTCGCTGATGTCGTGCGAGCTACATGGGACGGGAGGGGGGCAAGGTTCAAGCCCCGCGCGGTTGGGAGCGGCGCGGCGTGGAAAAGAAGGAGCCGTGACCGGTCTTCCTTTCCGCCTTGGCTGCAGAACCGCGCGCCACCGTTCGACTGAGCCAATATTCCCAGAGGTTGTATTCCTCTAAGGAATATTGTATATTCTTTCGCGACGCCATTGTGGCGTCGACAGCCAGGAGACCGACCATGACTGAATGCACTTGGGGCCGCCGCCACGGAATGAGCACCGGCGATGTCAGCCCAGCGCTGCGCGCCGGATTGAGGAGAAACCATCATGGGAGCAATCTGCCAGGTTTTCGTCGATCTCTCGTTTCAGGGTCGGCTTCGTAAGAGCGCCGAGTTCATCCAGGCGGAGCTTTTCCTATTCACCGAGCTTCTGGAGGAGCATGGCGCGTCGGTCCTGACCGTCCCGGGATACTGCCTCACCGTTCCGGTCGAGATGCGGACGAAGCCGGACAGGATTGAAATCCTGCTCAAGCTGATGGGCGCGTGGACGACTCTGTGGCTGGAGGAACGCCAGCCCGACGTGTTCGTCCTGTACGATCGTTAGCGCGGAAGCGAAATGCAGTTCTATTAGATATGAGGAACAAGAATTCCGATCTTGCCAAATGGCAGCCCAAGCTCTCGCCCGCTGCCTTGGCCCACATTGAGGAGCTGCGAGCCGAGCTTGGGCCGCGGATCGCCCTGATGCGGGAGTTTCGCAGGACGCTGGGATTGACCCAAATGGAAGTTGCCGATCTGCTTGGCGTTACCCAATCCAACGTGTCGAAGATCGAGACGCGGGGCGATCCTTCTCTTTCAGTGCTCGCCAGAATGGCTGAAGCCAAGGGAATGCGGCTTCGTCTATCGGTAGAGTCCGATAAGGGAGAAGAGCGAGCGAGCTTCGCGTTGGGCTGAGATGCGCGCCGCCATTGAGGAGAAGTCCGGGCGTCCACGGCGCGCCGCGTCTCGAACAGAGCGAAGCCGCAGGCAGGCAGCGCGCCGGGCAGCGCGCACTGACGCACACGCCGGCCGACGGGTCTGCGCAGCAGAGCCCGATCGACGTCATGGGAATGGCAAGGAGCGGGATGCCCCCATCGACCTTGCCATGGTCCCGTGGAGCCCGGGCAACCTTTTCCCGCCGCGCCCATTGAGGGCGGAGCAGCCTCGAAAGGAAGCTCCCATGGCCGGGCACAGGATCGGGATCGTCGTCGGCAGCCTCCGCGAGGCCAGCCTCAACCGCAAGGTCGCGCGCTCGCTTTGCGCCTTCGCCTCGGACAAGCTCGATTGCGAGATCGTCGGCATCGGCGATCTGCCGCTGTACAGCCAGGATTACGACGCCGATCCGCCCCCGGCCTATCTCCGCTTCCGCGAGAAGATCGCGGCGATGGACGGCATCCTGTTCTGCACGCCCGAATATAATCGCGGCGTTCCCGGCGTGCTCAAGAACGCGATCGACGTCGGCTCGCGGCCCTACGGGCAAAGCGTCTGGGACAAGAAGCCGGCGGCGATCGTCAGCGCCTCCCCGGGGGCGATCGGCGGATTCGGCGCCAGCCACCAGCTGCGCTTCCTCAACATGCCGGTGATGCAGCAGCCGGAGGCCTATCTCGGCCATGTCGGCGACGACAGCTTCGACGCCGACGGCTGCCTCAAGGAAGGGCCGCTCAAGACCCTGATCCTGAACCTCGCTTCCGCCTTCGCCGACTGGGTCGACATGATCGTCCGCTCGCGCCGACTGCTTGCGGAAGATGCGGCGCATGCCGCCCGGGCGGCGGAGGAAGCGGCGCTGTCCGAAGCCTGAACCGGCGACGGGCGCGCCGTCATGGTCCGGGCAAATGAGGGCGACTCGGAACCGGAAACGCCGGACCGGGTTCGGCCTTGAGCAGGCGAGCGATGACAAGGAGGACGACATGATCTCGAAGCTTCTGGGCATGGCGGGCGCGGCGGCGCTCCTCGTCTCGAGCGGCGCCGCCGCCGCGCAGGCGGCCGCGCCGCTGAGTCTGGCCAACGCCCCCGCGGTCCGCGCCGGCGCCGATCTTTCGGAGACGAGCGACATCAGGGGCTCGGCCCGCTGGATCCTGGGCGCGGTCGTGGTCGCGCTGGTCGTCTGGGGCCTGATCGAGCTGCTCGACGACGACGACGAGGCCTTTCCCAACAGCCCCTGAGCCGCCGGCTCAGCGCAGCTGGCTGTCCTTGCTGCCGCGGCGGTTGATGGTGGCGTGGACGGTGTGGGCGTCGCGTTCGGACTGGCAGGGGACGCAGGTGCGAACGCCGGGCAGCGCCAGCCGGCGTCGCTCCGGGATCGGCTCGCCGCATTCCTCGCAAAATTCGAGCCCCTCGCCGGCGGGCAGGCGGGCGCGGGCGCCCTTCACCGCGTCGGCGACGGTGTCCTCGATCTGCTCCTGAACCGCGCCGTCGCGCGCCCATCCGCCGGCCATGGCGAAGCTCCCGGTCTGTTGCGCCCTGTCCAGGCTAAAATGGGCGCACCGGCCGTTCGTTCCAGTCGGCTAACCGACGCCCGCTGACGGCCAGTCGCGCTCCTGCGGCAGGCCGTCGCCAATCTCGTAATAGTCGCCCTTGTAAGCGGTGAAGATGTGCTTCCCCAGGTGCGTGCCGGTCGGCGAGTCGAAGGCGCCCAGGGCGATCGCGATCTTCGCTCGGCCGTCCGCTTCCCAGAACAGCACCGAGCCGCAGACCGAGCAGAAGCCGCGCCGCACTTTCCCGGACGAGCGGTACCAGCTCACCTTGTCCTCGCCGCTGATCGTCACCGCCTCGCGCGGGACGTCGGTCGATGCCCAATAATGGCCGGACTGTTTGCGGCATTGCGTGCAATGGCAGGCGTCGGACGCGCCCAGTTCGCCGGCCACCTCGAAGGCGATCGCGCCGCACAGGCAGGATCCGGCGTGGATTACGGGCTTTGCCATGCCGGCCTGATATCATATTCCCGGCGCATGAGAATTGGCTTCTACCCTCCGCGCCTGCCGACCGCCTTGGTGGCGGCCGCGGCGCTGTCCGGCTGCTCGATGTCGGCGCAATGGTTCATCCAGAAGAGCCTGCGCGACGCGGGCTTCAGCCGCGCCGAGGCGAGATGCGCGGTCGAAGGCGTGGCGAGCCGGCTGAACCGCGATCAGCTCGCCTCGGTGCGATCGCCGCTGATCGGCTATGTCATGCTCGACGAGCCCGCCGAGCGAATGGACGTGGAGCGCCTCCTCGACTGGCTCCGGCCGAGGATCGAACCCGAAGTCCATCGCGTCCTCGCTCATTATGCCGCCGCCTGCCGGCCGCCGCCCGGCTGAGGGCGCGCTCCTCCCTGAAAGCGGCGCCCGTTGCGGACCCGGACGCCGGGGTCCATCCTCCCGAACATGTCGAGACGGATCCGGATCGCGGCGGCGCTGATCGACGACGGGCAAGGTCATATCCTGATCGTTCGAAAAGGCGGCACCTCCATTTTCATGCAGGCGGGCGGCAAGATCGAACCGGGCGAAACCCCGTTCGAGGCGCTGGCGCGCGAGCTCACCGAAGAGCTGGGCTTCACGCCCAGCCGGGCGGAGGCCCGCTTCCTCGGCACGTTCACGGCCGACGCCGCCAACGAGCCCGATCATCTGGTCGAGGCGCGCCTGTTCCACATCCGCTCCGCCCCCGGCCGGGCGTTTCGGATCGCCGCGGAGCTGGAGGAAGCGATCTGGGTCCCGATCGAGAGCGCGGAAGAGCTGAAGCTCGCCCCCCTGCTGCGGGACCATGTCCTCCCGCTGGCGCGGACGCTGATCGGCTGAGGAAAGGGAAGGCTTCACCGAGAGCGGAAGCCGGGCCGCACCTTCTTCGACGAGCAGTACCACTGCACTTGATCCTCGCCCCTGACCGTCACCGTCTCGCGAGGCACCTCGATGGCCCCAAGTGGCCGGATTGCGTGCAATGGCGTCGTCGGACGCGGGAAATCCAGCGCGGCCCCTCGCCGCTCCGGGCGACGGCGAGCAGCCACTCTAACGCTGGAGGGAACTCCACAGGGTCCTCGCCAGACGAGCGGGCTCGGCTTCAACCTCGGCCGCGGTCATTGCACTGAGTGGCCGTTTCGGATCGTTGAATGCATTCAACCCCGAAAGCATGGCATCACAATCAAATAGGGAATTGCCGACGATCAACGGAATAACCTTGATGCCTGCTTTGCTATGCCGGTCGAGGATCGGAGGCAGCTCATTCGCGTAGATGAACTCGGAAGCGAGAAAGTTCGCGCTGATAAGCAGGATCGCGGCAGAAGCGGATGCGAGCACCCGTTCGATCTCAAGTTTCCAAAGGGCCCCGGCTTCGATCTTGCCATCATGCCAGATCTCGATGAGGCCGCTTCGCTCGAGAGGCGCCAGATGCACCCGCAGCCGGTCCAACCAGGCGCGATCTGCGCGCGAATAACTGACGAAGACCGTGCCTTTTGCCGAAGGAACCGCGGACACGGCGACGGGCGCTGGAAGCGATTCAGCCTCGATTGGGGTCGGGCGGACTTTCGAAATTTCCATCAGCGCGGCAAGCGAGCGCGCCAGCTCGGACGCGTCGCGGCTTTGCATGGCCCGCTCCAAGCTTTCCCTGGCTGCGACAATCTGCTCGATGAGTCCGACCGGCATGACCTTCTCTCGCGAGTGCAAAGTCGCGGCGACGACATTCAGTAGTTCGTCCGCCCGCGCACGCGTAGCGACGAGGTCAGACTCGTTCAGGCGTTGCTGCGTTTGTCCGAACGGATTGCCGACCGTGACGGTCTCCCGCAGGAGCTCGCGACTGTCGGCTGCATCCCTTGCGATGACCATGATCTGGAAATTCGCATCGATGTCGAATTCGACTTCGAAGGTTCTATCCTCTCCATTGAGTGCATTCGGATCGATCTGGAGCTCGCAAAGGAGGAGACGGTCGATCGGCTCGGCCCCTCCTTGGACAACTCGCAGGCGGCCGTTCCGGGACAATGCTTGCGGTGCCAGCAGTGCGTCGGAGCCACCTTCGAGCGCAATTGTGATCGACTTTTTCGTCGGGATGGTCGTGTTTCGATCGATTAGCAGCACGAAGTCGCCGGCCGGCGTTTCCAATCCCAGGGGCAGCGGCGCCACGTCGAGCAAGAGCATGTTCTTGCAGAGGCCGGCCAGTACCCCCGCATGGAGGGCGGCCCCCTGCGCTACGATTCGGCTCGGGTCTAATTGTCGCTTGGGCGTGATTCCGAAAAACTCGGAGATGCGTCGCCGAACTGCGGGCATGCGGCTCATGCCGCCCACAAGGACTAGCCGATCGAGATCGGCCGCCTTGATGTCCGCGTCGCGCATTGCCTGCGCGCAGGGAGCGAGCGTGCGCGTAATGAGGCCTTCAAACAGCTGCTCGATCTCGCCGCGGGAGATTTCCAGTTCCGCGCTGAAGAGCCCGCCCGCCGCGGTAGTCAAGTAGGGGAGTGTTCGGCGGGCCTTGTTCACGCTGTCCAGTTCGACTTTGAGCTGCTCGGCCGCATCTTTGATGCGGTGGAGAGCGAGGGCGTCGCTGGCGACGTCCACGCCATGATCCCGCCGGATTCGGTTGACGAAGAAATCGACCAGCAGGTGGTCGAAATCCTCCCCGCCCAGCCGATTGTTTCCGCTAACCGCCCTGACGTAGTAAACTCCGTCCCCGAGCTCCAGAATCGAGAAATCGAAAGTTCCCCCCCCAAGGTCGTAGACCGCGACCAGCCCGTTATATTGTTCCTCGGCGAAGCCGTAGGCCAGCGACGCTGCGGTCGGCTCCGCGATCGTCCTCAGAACTTCGATGCCCGCAATCTCGGCCGCTTCGACCGTGGCCTGTATCTGACTTAAGTCGAAATAGGCCGGAACTGTGATCACCGCCTGACGGATGTCGCGGTCGAGATAGGCTTCGGTCGCACGGCGAACCTCGGCCAGCATGATGGCTGTGACCTCTGTAGGTGTGTAGCTTCTGCCGCCCGCTTCGATCCACAAGCTACCGCTGAACGATGAGATGACCCGATAGGGCAAGAGACCGAGTTCGTCTTGTGTGGCCGCGTCCGCGAACTTCCGGCCGATCAGCCGCTTTACCGTGAAGATCGTGTTTCCGGGATTGATGATGGCTTGGCGCTTCGCGGCCCAGCCAACCAGACGTTTGCCATCATCCGCGAAGGCCACGTATGTCGGCATTTCGTCGCGACCTTCAAATACCGGGAGTACTTGAGGTTGACCATTGACCATCATGGCGACCGAACAACTGCTGGTGCCGATGTCGATACCGACGATATCTGGAATCATCTTGCCACCAGGCCACTATTCCTACGGAATGAATAGGGGGTCGCGACCGCGCGGCAAGCGAAAACGCGCTGAGCAGGATGCCGGGACGTTGGTGACAGCTACATCCCTGTCACCGCCGGTCTGCGGACGCGAGCTAGCGAGAAGCGGGAACCCAGTAGGCGATCAGCTAGGGACAGTCACCATGACTGTCCCTCCCTCTTCGCGTGAGGCAATTCACCCCTCACGGCACCATTGTGCCGTGACGTCGATCGGGTTCGGCCGGTTCGAGACCGGCCGCCCCGTCGGCCGGCGAGCCGACTCCTCAAATAGCGCGCGCGCTATTTGAGGGACGGCTTCGACTCCTATCTCATCCGGTAGGTCACCCGCCCGTAGATGAACGTCCCCGGCACGTCGTAGGTGGTCGGGTCCATATTGTTGAGGCCGCAGGTGAAGCATTCCGGCGGGTCGACGCCGAACAGGTTGATCGCGCCGATCGCGAAGCCGAGCCGCTCGTTCAGCCAGCCCGGATTCCAGCGCAGCTGGATGTCGGTGTAGAAACGCGACTCGAGCTCGTTGCCATTGCCCTCCTCGACCCCGGAAATGTAGCGGCCGGTGAGCGAAGCCGCGAACTGGCCGAGGGTCCAGTCGATGATTCCGGTCGACTTGAACCTGGGGAAAGCCTGGTCGGGGCTGCCCTGCTCGGTGCCTTCCCGGTCGATCACGGTGACTCCGTTGGTCGCCGGGACGGTGACCGCGTAGTTGAACAGGAAGGTATTGGTCCACAGCAGGTTGAACGTGCCCAGGCCATATTCGGGGCTGCGCCAGTTGAGGCTGACGTCAAGCCCGTCCGTTTCGATGCTTGCGATATTTTGCAGCAGGCCGCGAATCTGGGTGACCTG
>Ga0190274_10000339_pt1 | contig 29177 bp, 21 predicted proteins | sample Popmic531T_FD_133002 | JGI IMG/M metagenome (GOLD analysis project Ga0190274, IMG submission 133002) | Populus adjacent soil microbial communities from riparian zone of Yellowstone River, Montana, USA - 531 T | ecosystem: Environmental > Terrestrial > Soil > Riparian zone | place: USA: Montana... | reverse complement strand
TAGCTCTTACAACAATCATGAGATCACAAATTTTGAAAATGACCTTTTACGCCAATTACAGTATAATGCTGGCAACCAGTTTGTGAAATTCTATAGTTCATGGGATGCAAATACCCGTAATATTCAAGTTGACCAGTTCGTTGATCTTCGTTTCAGCACTTTTGATCTTGGCAGAACAAGAGATGAAAGAAGTACAAGAGAAGTTTCTAAAGATATTGTTGTAAAAGAAACAGTTTATCGTCCTGATTCAATTGTAAAAGAGTATAAAAAGGTGTTTGCAAAAATAACAACTACAAAAAGAACGATGTTATCTGAAGGTAACCTGCAGATAAATATCCGCGATGCCAATGGTCGTTGGTTGTGGAATGATGATGTTCGCGGCAATCACAATTGGTGCACAGAATTTTCAACTTACACAGGAGATGAAAGAGCTTTGAGTGAAAGCGATAAACAACTTGTAAACCGCAGAGAGGATCATGCACCTCATGAAGATGAAATAACCAGGTGCATAATAAATGAAATAAGCAGTAATATGTCTGGCAGAGTAAGAAATTATTTTAGTCGCTTATAGGGTTCAGTATAGGTTTAATGGAAGGACATGATTCGTTCATGTCCTTTTTTGTTTTCATCTTTGCCGGTAATGAAGGTCAATTATAAAAAAGTTGGGAAATGGTTTAAGATCCTTGCCATTGTTTATGTCCTTGGTGGCGTTGCACTTTATTTTTTGCAGGATTATATTCTTTTTCACCCTGTAACATTGAAAAGAGATCATAACTATAATTTTCCTGAAAAACATAAAGACATCAATATTCCGATCACTGAAAATTCCAATTTGAATATTGTTCAATTTTTTTCTACCGACACAATAACAAAAGGAGTAGTCTTATATTTTCATGGAAATAAAAAAAATATTTCCTGGTATGCAAAGTATTCTCCATACTTCACAAAGCATGGATACGAAGTTTGGCTAATTGATTACCCTGGCTTTGGAAAGAGTACCGGAAAGTTCAACGAACAAACCTTATATGACTGGTCAAATTATATGTACAATTTTGCCCGTACAAGATTCAGCCCTGACAGTATTATTATTTATGGAAAAAGCATGGGTACTGGTATTGCTACACATCTTGCCTCTTTACAACCCTGCAAAAAACTAATTCTCGAAACACCTTATTATAATTATCCTTCCGTTATCAAGCATTATCTCCCTATTTATCCAATTGAATGGATGATACATTACAAGATCCCAACTCATGATTATATTGAAAAAGTAACAGATCCTATCACAATTTTCCAAGGGACGGACGACGGGCTTGTAACATACAATAATGCAAAAAGATTAAAGCCATTTCTAAAAGCAGGAGACGAATTCGTAACAATTAATGGCGGCGGCCACAATGACCTTTATAATTATAAAGAAACTATTGGGAAATTAGATTCCTTGTTGAGAGAGTAACCTGAAAGTGGTATTTTTCATAGTTTGGCATCCTCCTAATTTTGAAACATGAAATACTTTATATTAATACTTCTTTTTGCTGCTTCATTAAATGCAACTGCTCAAAAATCTCATTCAGAGATATTGAGCATGACAAAAGAGATCAAGATAATCGACAGGCTGTATGTTGATTTGGCTAATCTTGATAAAAAAGAAATTGATGAAGCAACGGCTTATAATCTTTTCAAAAGGATGTATAGTAACATTAGTTCTTTACCAGGCGACACTAAATATTATATAGCTGGCAAAATAACAAAGCATCCGGATTTTGATCTGCTTTTCCTTTATGCAGAGGAAAATAAAACCGATAGCGTTAGAAATTTCAACTTGTCGCTATTAACAACAAGAAAAGACGGATCATATGTTTCGGTATTGGACGCTGCTTCAGACATTCATTATGTTCGTAAGAACAAACCCGCATTTCACAAGACTCGTTCTTATTTATACAGTGATTTTAAAATAAGACAAGAGAATGAGAGATCGGCTTTGGGTAGAAAGTATGAAATGGAATACAGGATCAATGACTATGGAGTTTTTGTGTTTTATCCTAAATACACTAAGAACTGATATTATTCATCATTCTTCCAACGTCACCTTATTATTCCCAACTTTCAATTTATATCCTACTCCTATCTTCAACGCATAGTTCTCTTTTTCATGACTTACAGGAAAATCAAAACAAACCGGGTAATCATATTCAGCAACTGCATCACGAATGATCTCATGAACAGTTTGCCCAAATGGTCTTTCAGTATCTTTCATATCCGTAAATCCACCGACAATAAGTCCAGCTAGTTTATCAAGTTTACCACTACGTTTTAATTGATACATCATTCTATCAATATTATATAGGTATTCTCCAACATCTTCAATAAAAAGTATCCTGCCTTTTGTTTTAAGATCTGATTCTGTTCCCACAAGATGAGCCAGCAACGCAAGATTGCCACCAACTAATTCCCCGATCCCTTCTCCTTTTTTATTGAACTCATGTTTTTTGCATTGATATTTTATTTTTTTTCCTTCCAGCACATGTCGTAGCGATTGCACAAATTCATTTTTAAATCCATCTTCATTAAATGCATTTGCCATCGGTGCATGCAATGTCGAGATAGAATAATTGCGATAAATATGCGAATGAAGGATCGTCACATCACTAAAACCAATGATCCACTTCGGGTTCTTTTTAAAATTTGTAAAATCTATTTTATCAATGATCCTGCTAAGGCCATAGCCGCCTCTTGCACATAAAATGGCTTTTACATTCTCATCATCCAGCATGTGTTGAAGATCTTCTATTCTTTCCTCATCAGTTCCTGAAAAATAATGATACTGCTGTCCGATAGTTGTTCCTACTTTAATAGTAAAGCCCCATTCTTCATTTATTACACGAATACATTCTGAAACTTTTTCTACCGGCATAAGCCCCGCAGGGCAAACTAATCCTATCGTATCTCCTTTTTGTAAGTAGGGAGGAATTTTGATCATATCAAATTGTTGTATTGTTAAATTGATAAATAGTTATCCTGCTCAAAATAACAATTTAAACATTTAGCCATTTATCCATCAAATCTCTTTTAATGTTGTTTCTGTAGCGGAAACGGTTAACCGATGCTTCACCCCGCATTTTAATGCATAATTATTTTTCTGATGGCCAACAGGAAAATCAAAACAAACAGGATAACGATAGGCTTTTACTTTTTCCAACACCACGTCCTGCAGCGTTTTTCCGAAGTCATCTGAATCCTCATCTACTTTTATCTTAAATCCGCCAATAATTAATCCTTTTAATTGCAATAATTTTCCTGTTCGTTTCAGGTTCCAGAACATGCGATCAACATTATACATGTATTCGCCTGTATCTTCTACAAATAAAATTTTTCCGGCTGTATTAATATCAGATTTTGTACCCGCCAATGTTTCCAGCATTTTTAAATTGCCTCCTATTAAAACCCCATCCGCAATTCCCAATTTATTTTGTGCATTTGGAATAACATTGTATTTCATTTTCTTTCCACTTAATGCCAGTTGAATAGCTTCAATGGTTTCAATTTGTACTGGCTCCGCTAAACTCCAGTCATCCGGAAAACTATTACACATTTTTGAATGAATTGAGGCTATGCCGAAATTTTTATTGAGATGAGAATGAAAAACAGTGACATCACTAAAGCCTATAATCCATTTAGGTTTTGTCTTAAATTTTTCCCATTTTAATTTATCTATAATACGGACAACGCCATAACCGCCCCTGGCACACATAATGGCCTTTATTTTGGGATCATCAAGCATTTGCTGGAAATCCTTTGTTCTTTCTTCGTCTGTTCCGCCAAATGTAAAATCTCTTTTATCGATCGTATCCCCGATCTGGATCTTATAACCCCAGCTTTCCATTTTTTGTACTGCAGATCGGATTTCCTCAGTCGTGATATAACCAGCAGGGGATGTGATGCCAATAATATCTCCGGCTTTTAAAAAAGAAGGAGAGACAAATAAGGTTTCATCCGCAAAAGCAGAACTTTTTGGTATTGCTGGCAAATAAGAAGCAGTTAATGCCCCAATTGAAGATTGAATAAAACTCTTTCGCTTCATGGTTTAAAGTTATCAGTTTTACGTCAGCCGACAGATTTTGCAGATGAATTGATGAAGTTTGTCGCACCTTTTCCAGCCATAAAAACAAATGCCTTTACTCATTAACTTGCCGGCAGGGCTAATCGGAGAAAATTTTGACCAGTCACTGTTTAAATGCAACTTTTTTCGATTTTGGCACATCAAACCGGGATTACAAATGAATTGAATACTTTTGGTGTCCTTTTTAAAAACAAACTAAAAACTTAAAAATGAAACTGATAAAAACTCTTATGATTGGTGCCACAGCATTTTTAGCTACTGCTGCCCAATCACAAACTGTTGATGAGGTCATCAGCAAACATGTTGAAGCTATTGGCGGAAAGGAAAAACTCAGCCAGGTAAAGTCTCTTTACACGGAAAATACAGTAGATGTTATGGGTAATGCTGCTCCGCAAAAAGAATATCTCCTGGAGGGAAAAGGATATAAAAATGAATTAGATTTTAATGGGACAAGCATTGTACAATGCTATACAGATAAAAGCGCCTGGATGGTGAATCCAATGGCAGGTGGAACCGACGCACAAGCGTTGCCTGATGCAGCTTATAAATCTGGTAAGCCGCAAATATATCTGGGCGGCGCGTTGATCGACTATGCTGCAAAAGGTTATAAAGCAGAGTTGATGGGAAAAGATGGCGGAAGCTTTAAAATAAAAATATCCGGTGATGGCAATGAAACTTATTACTTTATTGATCCTACTAGTTATTATTTAACCAAAAGCATAATTAAAGGTGAAGTAATGGGGCAGGCTGTTGAAATAACCACTACCTATTCTGATCATAAGAAAACTGATTTTGGAATTGTTTTACCATATGCTAAAAACATAGATATGGGCATGTTTCAAATGTCTCAAAAAACAGACAAGGTAGAAGTGAACAAGGCAATTGATCCTAAGATCTTCGAAATTCCTAAATAAACAATTGTTAGAGTAAATTCTTGTTACGGGTACCAATGGTACCTTTTTTTTTATCAATCCAACTTGTCTTATTTAGAAGATAATTGCCTAAATTTCTTAAGAAATCTCACCAGTGGATCTATTGCAAAATGCTATTACAACCATTTCCTCTCTTTCATCTGAAAGTATGGCTGCATTCCACCAATCATGGAAGCATTGGTCGGTGAAAAAAGATCATTTTCTATTAAAAGAAAATACAGTTTCAGATTATATATATTTTATTGAAAAGGGGGTTGCAAGAATTTATTACTATAAAAATGGAAAAGAGATAACAGAATGGATCGCATTAGATGGTCAGTTTTTTCTTTCGATCACTAGCTTTTTTCAGCGTATTCCAAGCCACCTTATCATTCAAACTATCGAGCCATCAGAAGTATTTGGTATCCATCATGACGATTTCATGAAACTTGCTGATAAATATCACGACATAGAAAGGCTATTGCGAAAAATGGTTACCAGTTCCTTAATTCTTTCACAGGTAAGGATGGATTCAATCCAATTCGAATCTGCTCAACAACGTTATGAAAGATTATTGCAAACAACTCCTCAAATTGTACAACGTGTGCCGCTGACTTATATCGCTTCATTTTTAGGCATTACCCTTGAAACATTAAGCAGGATCAGGTCTCAACGATAATTTTTCACCGAATTCACTATTTGACAAAAATCAAGTGTGGGTAAACCGGGCATACGGAACTTTAGCCAACCATAATCCTCTTCAAATACAAAGGATTTTGTTTGGAAAGTTTAATAAATTTAATTGAACAAATTATTGCCAAATGAAAAAGCATTTCCTCTTTTTAAGTTTCTTAGTAACATTCATAACTATAAATGCCCAACAAAAAGTAGTTCCGTTATATGATGGTCCTGCGCCAGGTTCTGAAAACTGGACCTGGAATGAAGCGGAAAATGATAATAATAGTTGGCAAACAAAAGTGGTGTACAATGTTAGCCGCCCTACCCTAACCGTTTTTACACCCGAAGCCAGTAAAGCAAATGGAACAGCTGTGATCATTGCACCTGGTGGAGCCTTTCATGCTTTATCGATCAATAGTGAAGGTTTTGATGTAGCAAAATGGCTGGCGCAAAAAGGGGTAACCTGTTTTGTACTCAAATATCGTTTGGTTCATAGTCTGACAACCGATCCTGTTACAGAGGTAATGGCTAAATGGGGCAAAAAAGAATTTGAAGATGATAATAAAGCTGTAATTCCATTAATAATAGCTGATGGCAAAGCTGCGATTGCGTATGTTCGTAAACATGCTGCCGAATATAATCTTGATTCAAAAAGAATTGGTATTATGGGGTTTTCCGCAGGCGGTACAGTTACTTCTTCAACATTATTTAATTATACAAAAGAAAACCGTCCCGATTTTGCTGCACCAGTTTATCCTTACTTCCCTGCAGAAATGCATGGCGCAATTGCGAATGATGCTCCGCCGATCTTTATTGTAACAGCAAGTAATGACGGGCTTGGTCTTGCACCACATAGTGTCGATCTGTATAGCAAATGGCTCGCAAGTAAACATGATGCAGAACTGCACATGTATGCCAGGGGTGATCATGGTTTTGGTATGCGCAAGCAAAATCTTCCGACCGACAATTGGATAGAGCGTTTTTATGAATGGCTTGGCGTGCAAGGTTTATTAACCAAAAAAGTTGTAGATCATGCATTAGATATTTATGAGAAAAAAGAATTTGTTTTTGCTGAAGGAAAAGTATTGCCTTATCGGATTGTTTATCCTGAAAATTATGATAAGAACAAAAAATATCCTTTGTTGTTATTGCTTCATGGCGCCGGGGAAAGAGGCAAGGACAATGAGAAACAACTTGTTCATGGTTCCAGACTTTTTATAACACCAGAGAACAGGAAAAATTTTCCGGCGATCGTTGTCTTTCCTCAATGTCCGGAAGAATCTTTTTGGGCAGTTACAAAAATCGATAGAACTGTTCAACCTTTTAAAATTGAATTTGACTACACGGCTGAGCCAAACTGGCCATTAGCTGCCGCCAATGCATTGGTAAAAAAGTTATCAAATGAAGAAGGAGTTGATAAGGCAAGAGTTTATATCTCCGGTTTATCAATGGGAGGCATGGGAACTTTTGAATCTGTTTATCGTAATCCAGATCTATATGCAGCTGCGTTACCTATTTGTGGCGGCGGGGATGTGAATCATTATGATAAAAGAGTTGCAAAAGTTCCCTTCTGGGTTTTTCATGGCGCTGCTGATGCTGTGGTAAACGTAAAACTTTCGCAGGAAATGGTTGAGAAACTAAAATCATTAAAAGCAGAAGTAAAATATTCTGAATATCCGGGTGTCAATCACAATAGCTGGGATAATGCATTTGCAGAAAAAGATTATTTAAGCTGGATGTTATTACATAAAAAGAAATAAAAATTAATACCATGAAAAGAAGACATTTTATACAGAACCTCTCAATTGGTGCGGCCGCATTATATGCAAATAAGTTATTTACCGGTATTGGTCGCGACAGCGATCCTTTAGCTGTTCAGCTTTATTCTGTCCGTGATGCTGTTTCAAAGAACCTTGAAGGAACACTGGAGCGTCTTGCTGGTTTGGGTTATAAGAATATCGAACTCTATGGTTATAACGGAACCTTCTTCGGAAAAACAGCAAATGAATTCAAAACAATCCTGGGAAATACAGGAATAAAAGTGCTCAGCTCACATCACACAACCGGTATTGCCATGAAAGGTAAAGGAACATTAAGTGATGGCTGGGATAAAGCAGTTGAAGATATACATGCTATCGGCGCTGAATATATGGTATGTGCTTATTTGTTTGCTAATGAACGTACTCCTGAGATATATAAATCATTGCCGGTGATGTTCGAAAAAGCAGCCACTGCATCAAAAGCAGCGGGAATACAATTTGCTTATCACAATCATGATTTTGAATTTGAAAAACTCGGTGACACATTAGCTTATGATTTTCTCCTTACTAATACCCCGGCTGACCTTGTAAAGATGGAAATGGACCTGTATTGGATCAGCAAAGCTGGACAGGATCCCATTCAATATTTTGAAAAATATCCTGGTCGCTTTCACTTATGGCATGTAAAAGATATGGAGGCCGGAACTAAAGCCATTACAGAAGTAGGCAATGGCACAATAGATTTTGATAGAATTTTTAAAGCAAGAAAAAAAGCAGGGCTGAAATATTGGTTTGTTGAACAGGATTCAAGCAAGAGAGATATGTTTGAAAGTTTAACGATCAGTAGAGATAATCTCGCCAAGAAGAGTTATTGATCGCTTTTCTTACAATGATATGTAGTTGAAGAGTGCGGCGCAACAGATGATGCCCTGAAAAACTACAGCCGGATATCAAATAAAATCGCATTATAAAACCGATCGCAATGAAAAAAATCACTTCATTCATTTTTGTTTCTGCTTCATTAATGACAACAACACTTCATGCCCAAAACTGGAGTGAAAAAACAAATGGGACAGTTTCCATAGTAACAAATAAAAGTGGGCAGATCCTTGGCTATTCAACAATCTCTGGTGTAAGAATTATTACAGTTGATGGCTTTGCATTCAAAGACCTGAATAAAAACGCTAAGCTTGATAAATATGAAGACTGGCGATTACCAGCTGGTGTTCGTGCAAAAGATCTGGCATCAAAAATGTCAGTTGAACAAATTGCAGGATTGATGTTGTACAGCAGGCATCAACCGATCCCAAATCCGCCGGGTGGGCCTTTTGCGGGAACATACAATGGAAAACCATTTGATCAGAGTACTACAAAAGCATCAGATCTCACAGATCAGCAAAAAAAATTCCTGACCAACGATAATTTGCGGCATGTACTTATTACTTCAGTTAAAAATGTGGAGGTGGCTGCGGAATGGAATAATAATATGCAGTCATTGGTAGAAGGAATTGGTTTGGGTATTCCTGCAAACAATAGTTCTGATCCACGGCATGGCACAGTTGCTAATGCTGAATTCAATGCTGGTGCCGGTGGCTCCATTTCTATGTGGCCCGGTGCATTAGGTTTGGCTGCAACATTTGATCCTGCTATCGTAAAAAATTTTGGCCATATTGCGGCAAATGAATACAGGGCATTGGGAATTACAACAGCTCTTTCGCCACAGGTTGATATTGGCTCTGAACCACGTTGGAATCGTATAAGCGGAACTTTTGGTGAAGATCCAAAATTGTCAGCTGATATGGCTCGTGCTTATATCGATGGATTTCAAACTTCAACAGGAAATAAAGAGATTGCTGGGGGCTGGGGTTATAACAGTGTGAATGCAATGGTGAAGCATTGGCCGGGTGGTGGTAGCGGTGAAAGTGGCAGGGATGCACATTATGGTTATGGAAAATATGCAGTGTATCCCGGCAAAAATTTCGCTCAACATTTTACTCCGTTTACTGATGGAGCTTTTAAGTTGAGCGGGAAAACAGGAATGGCCGCAGCAGTGATGCCTTATTATACTATTTCCTACAACCAGGATGTAAAGAATCATGAGAACGTGGCTAACAACTATAATTCATATATCATCAATGATCTTTTAAGAAAAAAATATAAATATGATGGTGTGGTTTGTACTGATTGGTTGGTGACAGGTGATGAAATTGCAGTTGATATTTTTATTACGGGGAAACCATGGGGCGTGGATAAATTATCGATCGCGGAAAGGCATTATAAAATACTGATGGCCGGAGTTGATCAGTTTGGCGGTAATAATGATGCGGCACCAGTGATCGAAGCATACAACATCGGAGTAAAAGAACATGGAGAAAAATTCATGCGGGCAAGATTTGAAGAATCTGCTGTTCGTTTATTAAAAAATATTTTCCGTACAGGTTTATTTGAAAATCCATACCTCGATCCGGAAGTTTCAAAAAGCATTGTTGGGAATGCTGAATATATGAAAGCTGGATATGATGCACAACTGAAGTCAATGGTATTGCTGAAGAATAAAAAAATGATCCTGCCATTGCAAAAAAACAAGACTGTGTATGTGCCAAAGAAGTTTACACCCGCTGGAAGAAATTTCCTTGGTATGGAAACACCTGAAAAATTAGATTACCCGGTAAACATGAATATTGTAAAAAAATATTTCAATGTAACTGACAATCCTGATGAGGCAGATTATGCATTGGTTTTTATTAGTAGCCCCAACAGTGGCAACGGCTACAACAGTGCAGATGTAAAAGCTGGCGGCAATGGTTATCTGCCGATCAGTTTGCAATATGGAGAATATACTGCTTCTGATGCAAGAGATCCAAGTATTGCCGGCGGAGATAAGTTTGAAACTTTCACAAATCGTACTTACAAAGGAAAATCAGTCAAGGCTATCAATATCACAGATCTTTCGATGGTAACAGAAACTTATGCAAAGATGAAAGGCAAACCTGTAATTGTTTCAGTAAATATGAGTAACCCGATGGTGTTTTCCGAATTTGAAAAGATAGCAGATGCTATTATAATAAACTTTGGTGCACAGGACCAGGCGATTCTTGATATACTTACCGGTAAAGTTGAACCCTCTGGTTTATTGCCATTCCAAATGCCGGCGAATATGCAGACTGTAGAAAAACAATTTGAAGATGTGTCGCATGATATGCAATGTTATAAAGATTCGGAAGGACATGTTTATGATTTTGGGTTCGGTCTTAATTGGAAAGGTGTAATAAATGACGCAAGAACAGCGAAATATAAAAAGAAATAAAAACTTATCTTGTTAGAATGAATACCGATTCATTTAACGGACAAGTAGCAATTATAACAGGGGCCGGCCAGGGCATTGGCTTTGAAATTTGCAGACAACTTGCTCTGCAAGGCGCTTCAGTTCTATTGAATGATATAGATGAAAAGCTCACTACTTCAGCAGTAAATAAAATAACCAATGAAGGTGGAAATTGTATCGGCCTGGCTGGAGACGCTTCCGATATTGACTTTATTAATAAAATGGTGAACCAGGCTCTACTCAATTTTGGTAAGTTAACAATTGCAATTGCTAATGCCGGCATTACATTGTTTGCTGATTTTTTTGATTATACCTCAGATTCATTTAATAAAGTGATGCAATTAAATCTTAGTGGAAGTTTTTTTCTTGCACAAGCTGCCGCAAAACAAATGAAACAACAAGAAAGTGGAGGAAGTATTTTATTTATGTCGTCGGTTGTAGGGCACCAGGCTCATAAAAACTTAGCAGCTTATGCAATTACAAAAGCCGGATTGGAAATGCTTGCAAAAAATTTAGTACTAGAATTATCTCCTTATAATATTAATGTAAATGCAATTGCTCCCGGTGCAACACTTACTGAAAGGACATTAGAAGATAAAGAATATACAACTACATGGAGCCGTATCACACCATTGGGAAAGCCTGCTACTACAATTGATATTGCGAATGCTGCTTTATTTCTTGTTTCACCTAATTCAAGACATATTACTGGGCAGAGTTTGATAATTGATGGAGGTTGGACTTCAGTAAGTCCATCGCCGTATTAAATTCTATTTACTCCAAGCTTTTCTTAAAAAGTGTATCCAGTTCTTGTTCATTATATTTTCAACATCAGTAGCTGAATATCCTCTTTTGAGGAGTAATGAAGGAATTGTTTGCAGATCAGCAATTGTTTCTACATCATAAGGGCATTGTTCTCTGCCATATCCACCATCAAGATCGGAACCAATACCAACATGAAGAGTATTACCTGCGATCTGGCAGATATGATCAATATGATCAATTATCTTTTCAATATTGCAATTCATTTCTTTTGGTGTTGACTTTTTTCTCACCCATCCCGGAACGATCATCCATGCATCAAAAGCTGCGCCGATCACCGCTCCCCTTTCAATTAATACTTTTATCATTTCATCGCTGAATTGACGATTATGATCTACCAATGTCCGGCAGAGATTATGACTGGCCCAAACATGGCCATGAAAATTATCCATCGCCTGCCAGAATGCATCATCACAAAGATGTGTCGCATCCAAAATAATATTGAACTCTTCCATTTTTTTGAGCAAGGCTAAACCATCTGCATTCATTTCACCCGTAGCATCAGTACCATTTGCATATCTACCCGGACCATAATGTGCAGGCCCGACAGCTCTTAGTCCATATTCATAAGCTCTTTCTAAATGCTGAACTGTTATTAAAGAATCAGCCCCTTCCAAACTTAAAATATAACCAACAGGCTTTTGTTCATTTGGCCCATCATCATTCCAGACATCGAGATGAATATTTAAAGAACGCAGATCTTTTATTTGAACCATCTCCCCTTGTTCTTCCATTGCTTTGTACCATGCTAACTGTGCTTGTGTTGCCGCCCATGCTTGTTCGGGTGAGTGCCATCCGGGTAAAGGATTATCCTGTGAAATATACCTTGCGATCTGTGTTGCTACAACCAAACCAATATTTCCTTTTTTTAATTCAGGTAAGGAAACTGTAGCATTGCCGCGGCCGGGTTTATCATTCAATTCATTTTCTCTTGCGTTAATATCCTGGACTGGTTGTTGCAGATCACGGTTCCATTCCAAAGCATTCCAGGCAAGATCAAGATGGGCATCGACTATAAACATTCAATTTGGTTTGAGGTTCGAGGTTTGAAGTTTGAGGTCAACATCTAATCTCAAACTTCAAACTTCAAATAGTTATCTTTCTATCTCTCGAAACAGTCTTCCACTCTCCTGTCACTTTTCCACTCTCAATTGTATAAACTCTTTCGTATAAAGCAACAGTTGGGCAAACATGATAGGGTAACCCGTAAAATATATCTCCGACTTTATAAGAATGATGTTCATTCGTTTCCAATACAAGGTGTTCTTCACTTTGTCCAACAGGTTTTAATCCTTCAGCATTTAAAAAGAAAGCTCTTCTTGTGATCTCATTTTCCGCAGCGACTGATTTATGACCGAGATCTGTGCAAATTTTGCTTGGTGAAGGCAAAGAAATAATTCTTGTTACTAAAACAATTGCCGGCAAAAATTTTTGTTCGGGACAAAGATCAGTATAGCCCTTATCCCAATAAACAAATGTACCGGGACTACATACAATATCTTTTCTTTTACAATGAACTGAAAAGGCGGGTGAGCCTCCCATTATGATAGTTGGAAGTTTTAGCTTTTCATTCAGTTTTTCAACTAATGCAAAAGCTTCGTCGCACTTTTGCTTTTTTGCTTCAAATTCAGTATCACGAATATGACCATCATAAGCATGAAGGCCGACAACTGAAATTCCTTTTAAGGCTTTGCAATGATTGAATAAAGCAATTGCATTTTCATCGGGAGAACTTCCTGTTCGATTCATTCCTACATTCAGATCAAAATAAACAGGAACAGTAATATTCTCAGCACTAAATGCGAAAGCCTGTTCACTAGCTGCAATAATATTATCTGTAAGACAGGAAAATTTAGTTGACGGATATTTTTTTATAAGTGAAATGAACCGATTCAATTTTGGCCCAAGCGGTTGGTAAGCTAACAAGACATCCGGCGCATTGCATTGAGCAAGCATTTCTGCTTCTGCAATAGTTGCACATTTAAATTTTGTGATGCCTGCACCCAACATCAGTTTGGCTACATCTGGTGATTTGTTTGTTTTGATATGCGGTCGTAAACGACCTACATCGCCGATCATATCAATGGCAAGCTGAATATTATGTTTCACTCTTTCAGGAAAAACAACCAAGGCCGGTGAATCAAGCTCCTTGATATTTTTTATTTCAAACCAGTTTTCTGACATTTCCAATTTTTATGAATTGCACTGGCCTTCAGGCCAGTTAATATTTAGATTTATTTTTAATCCCCGCCCTGAAGGACGGGGCAAGTCAGGCGGAGCAAATCATTAATAGATCTCAAACATCGCTTCAATTTCTACTGCAACATTTCCTGGCAATGAACCCATACCTACAGCACTGCGTACTCCTTTGCCATTATCTTCGCCCCACAATTCAACAAACAATTCGCTGCAACCATTAATGACAATAGGATGCTTTTCATATTCAGGTGTTGCATTTACCATCCCAAGTACTTTCATTACTCTTTTAATTTTTTGCAGATCTCCTAATTCAGCCTTCAGAGAAGAAAGTATGGCAAGACCGCATTGCCTCGCTGCGGCTTTTCCTTGTTCTTCATTCAGATCCTTTCCCAATTTTCCCGTTATTGAACTTCCATCAGTGTTTACAGAAATATGCCCGGAAACATAGAGATTCTTCCCATCAATAAGGCAGCGTTTATAAATGCCTTTTGAAGCAGGAAGTATTGGTAATTCGTAACCAAGTTCCTTTAGCTTTTCTTCTATTGACTTATTTGACATAAGCAGTGTTTAATTTTTCCCAATGTAAATAAAATCTACTAATCGTAATGGTTTGGGCAATGGTCTTTAATCCGGTATTTTTGCAGACCTTGGTTGTTTCCTCTCTTTGATGAATAGCCCTTCGCTAAGCTCAGGGTGACAAAGTAGAAGCAGTGAATAGTGAACTGAACGTACAAGAGTGCGACGCAACGGAAGATGAGTAGAGAACAGGAAGTTCATGACATAAAAATTTACCGAGCAAAAAAGATGACTGATTATAAAAGAATACTAGTTACGGCAGCATTACCATATGCAAACGGGCCCGTACATATCGGGCACATGGCCGGTGTATATGTGCCTGCAGATATTTATGTTCGCTATCAACGGACCCGGAAACGAGATATAAAATTTGTTTGTGGTAGCGATGAGCATGGTGTGCCTATCACCATTCGTGCAATGAAAGAAGGTGTGACCCCACAACAGATAGTTGATAAATATCATGCCCAGATCAAAGAAAGTTTTGAGCAGATGGGAATTTCATTTGATATCTATTCACGTACGTCCAATAAAGTGCATCACGAAACTGCTTCTGCGTTTTTTAAAAAGCTGTACGATGATGGCTTGTTTGAAGAAAAAGAAACTGAGCAGTATTATGATGAAAAAACAAAAACATTTTTAGCGGATCGTTATATTATTGGTACATGCCCTGTTTGTGCAAATCCAAACGCATACGGTGATCAATGTGAGAAATGTGGTTCTTCTTTAAGTCCTGAACAATTAATTAATCCACGTAGTGCATTGAGTGATGCTGTGCCGATAAAAAAGAAAACAAAGCACTGGTATTTCCCATTGCAGAATTATGAAGCCTGGTTAACCGAATGGATCATTGAAGGTCATAAAGAGTGGAAGAATAATGTGTATGGGCAATGCAAAAGTTGGCTGGATAAAGGTTTGCAGTCAAGAGCTATGACAAGAGACAGCAGTTGGGGAATAAAAGTTCCACTACCTGATGCAGAAGGAAAAGTATTGTATGTATGGTTTGATGCCCCGATCGGCTATATATCTGCTACAAAAGAATTGACTGATAAATGGGCTGATTATTGGTGCAAAGAAGATACAAAGCTTGTTCATTTTATTGGTAAGGACAATATCGTTTTCCATTGCATCATCTTCCCTGCTATGTTAAAGGCGCATGGAAATTTTGTTTTGCCTGATAATGTTCCTGCCAATGAGTTTTTAAATATTGAAGGCGATAAAGTAAGTACGAGCCGCAACTGGGCAGTGTGGGTACCTGATTATATAAAAGATTTTCCCGGTTGTGAAGATGTGCTTCGTTATGTTTTATGCGCCAATGCACCGGAAACAAAGGATAATGATTTTACATGGAAGGATTTCCAGGATAGGAATAACAATGAATTGGCTTCTATATTCGGAAATTTTGTTAACCGAACATGGGTATTGATGCATAAGCTTTGCAACAGCAAAGTGCCGAAGCTGCATGAAGAGATATTAGATGATGAAGACAGATGGATCATGAAAGAAATTGAAAGTTCAAAATTGAAGGTCGAGAGCTTGATTGAAGAATATAAGTTTCGTGATGCTTTGTATGAAGTAATTGATCTGTCCAGGAAAGGAAATCAATACATGCAGAAGAAGGAGCCGTGGATAAAAGCTAAGAAGACCACGGATGACGGACCACAGTCCACAACAACTCAAAAGGAAATCGACAATTGCTTACACCTTTGTTTGCAATTAACAGCGAACCTTGCCATTCTTGTTAATCCATTTTTACCAACCACGGCAAAGAAAATGCTGTACATGATGAAAGTGGTTGAGAAAATGCTGGATTGGGAGAATGCAGGCAAACTAAAATTATTGAGTGTTGGATATTCATTAAGACCACCTGAATTATTGTTCAGGAAAATAGAAGATGAAGAAATAAAAGCACAAATAGAAAAATTGAGAAGTGGTTTAGTCAAAGCACAAGACACAAATGACAAGAAACAAGAAACAAAAAAGATGGAAAATAAATCCGAAGCCGTAAACCAGAAATCTGAAATCGTTTATGATGATTTTGCGAAATTGGATCTCCGTGTTGGCACAGTCACTAGTTGTGAAAAAGTAGAAAAGGCAGATAAGCTTTTAAAATTAACAATTGACTTGGGCATTGAAACAAGAACAATTGTTAGCGGCATTGCCTTGCATTATAATGCTGAAGAAATGGTTGGCAAGCAAGTTGTAGTAGTTGTGAATCTTGCTCCTAGAAAAATGAAAGGAATTGAGAGCCAGGGAATGATCTTAACAGCAGAAGATAAGGATGGGAAACTTCGTTTATTAAAGCCCGAAGAGGTAGTTAGTCCCGGCTCTTCAGTAAGCTAAAAAATAATGAAGCCATCCATATAGCGGGTGGCTTTTTCCTTACGACAAAATTTGAGTAATTTGATAACTTATTAATCCCCGCTATTGAATGTGGATCGTTTGGCTTGAGAAAAAAATCCTTAAAACACTCGGAATCATCCTGGGGACTATTATCATTCTTATCACTGCCCTTCATATTTATGTGGTAAACAATGCCGAATCTTTAGTGGAAGATATTGTAGCAAGGGAATCAAACGGAAAATTAAAACTGAAAGTAAAAAATATCAAATTCAACTATTTCAGTAAGAAAGTGGAACTGTCGGATATAACTTTTTTTTCAAATGATTCACTTGACCTGGCAACCTACTATAATTTCCAGGTAGATAAAATAAAAATAAGAGTAAAAGCTTTGATCCCAATCTTCACAAGAAAAGAATTAAAGATCGATTCGATATTTCTTGTTTCTCCGAAAATAACAGTAACACGATTAAAGCCTTTGGATACTGCAGGACAGAAAGATATTTCCATTCCTCATGAAATGGGAAAGGTGTATAACTCGATCATGGATGCGTTGAAATTTCTTGAAGTAAGGCGCTTTCAATTTGATGATGGAGTTTTCAAATTAATTAATAAGGTCTTGCCCAATCAACAACCGCTGGTTATTACAAGAATGCATTTTCATATTGAAACAGATCCAAATACAGATGCAGAAGATTTTCTTGAGTCAGATAAATTGGTATTCTGGACGAAAGGCCAGGATATTACTTTTCCGGATGGAAATCATCGTCTTGCTTTCAGCCGTTTCAGGATCAAGATCAAAAAAAGATTAATAGAAATTGATAGTTGTACACTTATTAGTAAGAGAGCTGATAGTACTGGCTCCAGCTTCTCCCTTTATCTGGATACCCTCAAATTAACCAATGTCGATTTCAAATCATTGTATGAAAAAGGCCTTATAAAAGCTGATTCAGTTTATTGTCTCGATCCAAAGTTTAAAATACAATTGGAATTAAAAAATAAAACCGTAGGAACAAAAAAGATCCCTAACCTGGATACATTGATCAACCAGCTTACAGGTGATATGCAATTAAATTATGTAGGAGTAAGAAATGCTGAAGTGAGTATAAAGACCAATCGAAATGACAAAAGCACATCATTTACTTCAGAAAAAAACAATTTCGAAATGACAGGCTTACGAATTGATCATAGCCTGCCGCAGCCCATTTCATTGCAGAGTTTTGATATGGCCATTCGTAACTATGAAAATTTTGTAAAGGACAGTAGTTATTTTTTACGGTTTGATAGTATCAGGTTAAGAGAGAGCAGAATATTATTAAGCAATTTTTCTATTAATACCGAACCATATAAAGACAAACGTAACATACAGGTCCGTCAATTTATTCTCAGTGAATTGTCCTGGGCTGATCTTTTATTTGATCAAAAAGTTATTGCAAGACAAGCACTTTTGATTCAACCAATTATTAATTACTATCCTTCAGCAACTGCAAAACCAAAAAGCAGGAATCCAATTGTGAATTCGATGGAAGGCATCAATAATTTTATGAGTCTTGAGAAATTAGTGATAGAAAATGGGAAAATAAAAATAAAAACAAGAAATTCAATTGACCTATTGTTAGATGATGCCAATCTTATATTAAACCCTAATAATGTTGCCGATTCACTGTCAGTTGAAAATGTGCAAGGATCTGTCGAGCTGCTTAATTTTAAAAAAGGCATAATGAAAACAAAGAAGTTGATGATAAACATGGATAATGCTTCATTTGATGGAAACAGTAAACAATTTCTATTTGAAAAGGTCAATATTTATGATCGTCAGCAGGACTTTAATGTAAATGCTAGAAATGTAAAACTAGATAGCCTGGTATATATCGATTCTTTAAAAATGCTGTCAGGACAGGGAATTAGCTGGACCAAAGCCGATATCGAAATAAATCTTTTACAACCAGGAAAAAAAACCAATAATTCTTTGACAGTCCTATTTAGTAAAATACAAGGAACCAATACTCAATTATATTTTAATAATGCAAAAAGTTCGCTATCAGTTTTTTTAAATAGCCTCTCTGTTGGGTCGATTGACAAAAAAGAAAAATTAAAAGTCAATGCCCTTAAAACTGATGGAAAAGATCTCTACTGGTTTGGTCAATATACATCGATCACTGCAGATAAATTTTCGTTGGCCGATCATTCAGTTTCTTCATTAACCAATTTTCAATTCAAACAAGCAAAAAATAATGATAGCGTTGATGTAAAAGCTTCCGCTATAGTTTTAACTCCGGATATTAATAGCATTATAAAAGGATCATCACAAATTAAAAATGCAAAGATCAGTGACCCGATCGTCAAACTTCGGTTTGCTGAAAAAAAAGATAGTAGCCAGCAGGCTCCTTTACCAGAAATTAATATTGATCAACTAGAGATGGAACACTTGGTTTTTTCTTTGGAAAATCTTGCTTCAAAAGGTGTCCAAAAACTTTACTGGGATGGAAGTAAAAGTAGCTTGCTGCTTAATAATCTAACGAGTAAAGGAATTGATAATAGGATCAGCATTGGTTCATTGAATACAACCCTTTCAGATTTTTCCATTACAAATGCAAATAATAAAACGACAACATCAAAAGAAGGCTCGTTGAAAATAAAGGTTAGTGATGTTATAGTAAGCCCGGGCAAAAAATTATTTTGGTCAGCAAAAGTAAATGAAGTGGATGCTAAAAATTTTACAGCGGATAGCCTTGGTAAAAAACCAGCCACTGTTAAAGTATATGAAGGAGTATTAAAAAATCTTCAATTAGGTTCAGAAATAAACGGAGACCTGAAAGCCATCATTAAAAAAAATCCGGCATTCACAATTACTGATATTTCAGGAGAAATGATTGATGAAAAAAATAATTGGAACTGGTCCAACCTTTCATTTAACAAAGCCGGTCAAAGCTTATCTGTTGATTCATTTTCATTTCATCCAGTGAAGAGCCGTGATGAGTTTGTATCAGCAAGTAAATGGCAAACTGATTATATTACCTTAAAAACCGGAAAGGTTTCAGTTTCAAAATTCGACCTTGACCAATATCTTGAAGACAGTGTATTTCGATCAGGCAATATTGAAATTGATGATCCCTATTTTACATCCTACAGGGATAAAACGCCGCCATTTCATGCTGGCATCATAAAACCATTGGCAACAAAATTGATACAGAAAATACCTTTTAAAGTTTCTGTTGATACAATCCTTATATCAAACGGTACGGCCGTTTATACAGAACTAAATGATAAAACAAACGAAACTGCTGTTATACCTGTAACAAGAATGAATGGTGATATTTTTCCTATAAAAAACTTTGGATTAACTCCAACTGACAGTTTCAGGATCCGGTTAAATTTTTACTTGCTTGATTCAGGATGGATAAGATTAAGGACAAGGGAATCATATCTTGATACACTTTCGGGATTTCTGATCACCTTAAGAATGCAGCCCCATTCTATGCTATACCTAAATAAGATTTTGCCTGCCTTATCTTCAATTAAACTCCAATCTGGTTATCTCGATACGCTTACAATGCGTGCGGTAGGACAAGACTATCTTTCACTGGGTGAAATGAGAATGTATTATCATGACCTGAAAGTACAGTTCTTAAAAAATGGAAAGGAAGAAAAGAAAAGATTCTTACAGGGGTTGATGACGTTTATTGCAAACAGCTTTGTTATTAAAAATGAAAACAAAAAGAGAGTAGGCGTAGTTTATTTCCCACGATTGCGTGACAGATCATTCATAAATTACTATATAAAAATTGCTATGAGCGGCGTGGCATCCAGTGTAGGAGCAAAAAAGAATAAACGATTAATGAAACGATACAATAAGCAAATAAAGGTTCGTCAACTACCGCCGATAGATTTTGATTAATTTAATGTAAGAGGGAAGTTAATTCGAAGAATACATCCATTGCCCGGGGAAGATATAAGCTCCATATCACCACCAAAAGCATCAACGCGATTATAAATATTAATAAATCCAATGCCTTTTGATTGAACGGAAGCATCAAACCCTTTTCCATCATCAGTAATTGAAAGATAGACCTTGCTATTTTCTTCTTTTAAAGAAATAAGTACATTTTTTGCATTGGCATACTTGATGATATTATTGGTTTGCTCCTGCAGTATCCGGAAGATCATAAGCTTTTGATCATCGGAAAGGAGTTTATCAAGATTTTGATCATATTGAAACCTTGTTTCGATCTGCTGAAAGGCTTTCATGTTGATTATAATATCGTCAATGCTTCGGCTAAGACCGATAACTTTTACAAGCGATGTATTCAAGGTTTTTGAAAGCTTCCTGATCTCTTCCACTGCCATCAGTTGATAAGTGATCGCTTTTTCAATATGCTCATTTGCCTTTTGAGGGTCGGTCTGTGCAGAATTCATGAAAAGCTTTGCACTCATCAAAAGCTGGTTAACATTATCATGAAGTTCGCGACTGATATTACTGCGTTCAGCTTCCTGTGCCGCAATACCAGCCTGGCTTACTGCTTTATGTTTTTGCTCTTGTTCCTGTAAAAGTTGTTGCTCCAGTTTTTTCTTTTCAGTAAGATCCCGAATAGCACCTAATATTCTTACAGGCTTACCATGACGAATTAAAATAGTTCCTGAATCGAGTAAAAATTTATAACTGCCATCTGCGCAAAGAAAAAGGTATTCGTCTTCCCACTTTTCATGTCCATTTTGAATATGATCCTGAACTTTATTCTTCACTCTCTCCCTGTCCTTTGGATGAACTTTATTAAACCACCAATCAAGGTCAGGTTTAATTTCTTCGCGACTATACCCGGATAATTCATAAAAAGTTTCACTTCGATAGATCTGTTTTGTTGCAAGATCAATATCCCAAATAGCATCAGAAGTTATTTTTGAAACATAGAAAAATCTTTCATTACTCCTTCTAAGCTCTTCTTCGCGGTTTACACTATCTGTTATATCAGAAAATGAGATCACAACCGCATACGGTTCAAACTCGCCGTTGCGGATCAATGCTTCTGAATTGATCAGCAACCAAACGAATAAACCATTAGGAAGATTAACTCCCATTTTTACATTTCGCTGCGGGAATCCAGTTTGCAAACTTACAACCGTTGGAAACTCATACCAGGGAAAAGGAGTTCCGTCTGCTTTTATTGCATTCCATGATGAATCACCTAGCTCCTTTCCTAATAACTCCGCTTCATTTATTCCTAAAATAGCAGATGCTCTTTTATTGCATGTTGTTACTTTACCGTCTTTATCCAGCATGATCACCCCATCCACCAACGTATTAACAAGCTTCTCATATGTTGCTTCTGCTTCTGCCAGTTTTTTTTCTGTGCTTTTTACTTTGGTGATATTATGATTGACAAAGATTATGCTTAGCGGTTTGTTATTATCATCCAGTATTGAAGTAGCTGAAGTTTTAAAAATATATTTCTCGCCATCATGCCTATGATAGACGACCTCGCCTTCCCATGTTCCCTTTTTTAATAATTCGGCATTAATAGTTTCAAAAGTGGAACCCTGTAAATCAATCTTGATTAGTTGAAAAAGATTTTTTCCTCTTGCACCAGGTAAGCCATGTAATTTTTCGGCAGCATCATTCCAACCCATAATATTGAACGATAGATCGGTGATGATAACTGCATCGGGTAGATGATGTAACAAGTCGTGCAACTCCCCGGCAGTTTTATGACTGACCGAGAGGATTGGCTTGCTGTTCTTTTTAGCAGAGGAATTGGTTTTCATGAAACTTGATTCGGATATTTAGAACGCTTACCAAGCACCCATTCTTGTTTTAGCTCTTCACCTTTTATCTAATTACTTAAATTTAATGACCTTGGTTAAGTTAAGTGGTTAGCTCGTATTTATAAAATCGTATTTCTCCATCGACGTGTTTCGTAAAATCACTTAACTTCGGTCTTGAATAGTTGTTTAACTAACTAATTTGATATGGAAAAAAGAGTCATCAAAAAAGTGGCGGTTTTAGGAAGTGGAGTTATGGGTTCTCGTATTGCATGTCATTTTGCAGGTATTGGCTTACAGGTTTTATTACTTGATATTGTACCCAAAGAGGCTGTTGAAAGTAAAAAGCCATCAGAACGAAATAAGATCGTAAATGATGCATTGACTGCAGCCATTAAGTCAAACCCCTCTCCTGTTTACCATAAAAATGTTATCAAAAAAATTACAACTGGCAATTTTGATGATGACATGAAAAAAATAAGTGATTGTGATTGGGTGATCGAAGTGGTTGTGGAAAGATTAGACATAAAAAAACAGGTTTATGAAAAGGTAGAACAGTTTAGAAAACCCGGTACGCTGATCACATCAAATACTTCAGGCATTCCGATTCATATGTTATCTGAAGGACGCAGTGATGATTTTAAAAAACATTTTTGCGGTACACACTTTTTCAACCCACCCCGCTATTTAAGATTGTTGGAAATAATTCCAACACCGGGTACAGATCCTGCTATTATAGATTTTTTAATGAATTACGGCGATCTCTATCTTGGTAAAACAACTGTTCAGTGTAAAGACACGCCGGCATTTATTGCAAACCGCGTTGGTGTGTTTGGTATTATGTCGCTTTTTGGATTGGTTGATAAACTAGGATTATCAATAGATGAAGTAGATACATTGACAGGCCCTATCATTGGTCGTCCAAAATCAGCCACATTCCGCACGGCTGATGTTGTTGGGATTGACACCTTGGTTAAAGTAGCAAAAGGAGTTGCAGATAACTGTCCTAATGATGAGGCAAGAGATGCATTTATTATTCCGGCATGGCTACAAAAAATGGTGGACAACAATTGGCTTGGCGATAAAACCGGTCAGGGCTTCTTCAAAAAAACAAAAGGAAGTGGTGGTGAAAAAGAAATTCTTACACTTGATTTGAAAACATTTGAATATAAACCAAGAGTAAAACCAAAGTTCGCAACCTTAGAAACTGCCAAACCTATCGATGATCTGTACACCAGGTTAAAAATGCTTGTTGCTGGCACTGATAAAGCAGGCGAATTCTATCGTCATTTTCATTATGGACTGTTCTCTTATATATCTCATCGTATTCCAGAGATCAGTGATGAGCTTCATCGTGTTGATGATGCAATGATGGCGGGTTTTGGATGGGAGATCGGTGCTTTCGAAAGTTGGGATGTGCTTGGTGTAGAAAAAACTGTAAAGGCAATGAAAGAGGCAGGTTATAAAGTGGCCACATGGATAGATGAAATGTTAGCTGCGGGAAATAAAACATTTTATAAAATTGAGAACGGTAAAAAATTATATTACGATCAAAATAGTAAGACGTACAAGCCATTGCCCGGTGGCGATGCATTTATCGTAATGAGCAATTACCAGGACAAACAGATCTGGAAAAATGGAAGTTGCAAATTGTATCACCTTGGTGATGATGTACTGGGATTGCAATGGTTCACAAAAATGGGAAGCATTGGTGGTGATGTGCTTGCAGGTATTCAAACTGCAATTGATAAAGCTGAAAAAAACTATAAGGGATTGGTTATCGCCAATGAAGGCTCCAACTTCAGTGCGGGTGCAAATGTTGGGATGATATTTATGCTGGCCATTGACCAGGAATACGATGAACTGGATATGGCTATAAGAATGTTTCAAAATACAATGATGCGTGCCCGGTATTCGTCAATACCAGTAGTAACAGCGGCACATGGTTTAACATTAGGCGGAGCCTGTGAGCTTAGTCTGCATTCTGATAAATGTTGCCCGGCAGCTGAAACATATACAGGTCTTGTTGAACTTGGAGTTGGTTTAATTCCTGGCGGCGGAGGTACAAAAGAATTTACATTGCGAGCCTCTGATGAAATGCATGAAGATGAACCCGAAACCATTACTCTTAAAAATAGATTTCTTTCTATTGCTACCGCCAAAGTAGCAACATCAGCATTTGAGGGGTTTGATATCGGTGTTTATAGAAAAGGCCTGGATGAAGTAGTAATGAACCAGGGAAGAAGAATTGCAGAAGCAAAAAAGTCCGTGGTCGAGATCTATGATTCTGGTTATTCAATGCCTGTTCAACGCAAGGATGTAAAAGTGCTGGGTCAATCAGCACTCGGTGCCTTGTATGCCGGCATTAATGGAATGTGGCGGGCAAACTATGCAACAGATCACGATGTAGTAGTTGCAAAAAAATTGGCGTATGTAATGTGCGGCGGCGACTTAAGTGAACCCTCTTTGGTGTCAGAACAATATTTACTGGACTTGGAAAGGGAAGCCTTCTTATCTCTATGCGGTGAAAAGAAAACTTTGGAGAGAATTCAATCCGTACTAAAAGGTGGAAAGCCTGTCAGGAATTAAAAATTAAGGATTAATAATTAAGAATCAATAATTTTAAGCGTTAACAAAAACTAACGCTTTTTTTATGATCTCAAAAAGAGTCTTTCTTTACAGGCTTTATATCGTTCTAAATATAGTTGTCATTTGGGTTTTATTCAGCCTGATCTTCCTGTATAATATAGTAGAGGTAGATAAAGAGGCTTTATCTACAAGACGACTCAGTTTCTTTACACTTGCATTTGCACTTATCGGATTTATTGTCGGTGGTGCAGAAGCGTTTTTTCTTAAAAATGCTTTTCCAAAATTACCCATCTGGCTTTCCACCGTATTGAGAATGACGTTAACATTTTTATTATTTCTTTTAGTATCTGTTATACTATTATTTGCCTATTATATCTTCCGTTATCAGGGTGAGCTAAGCTTTATGGATTTTGAAAAGAATTTTGTTCAAAAGGTGATACTTACTCCAAGTTTCCTGATGGGTATGATCGACCTTGGCATACTGTCATTTATTTCGATCCTCGTACTTGAAATATCTGACAAATATGGACCGGGCGGATTAAGAAATTTAATTCGCGGCCGTTACCATAAGCCCAGGAAAGAAAACAGGATATTTCTTTTTCTTGACATAAATGATTCAACAACCATTGCGGAGAAAATAGGTCATGAAAAGTATTTCAATATGCTGCACGATTTTTTTGCAGACATAACTGAACCGATCATTGCAAATTGGGGGCATATCTATCAATATGTGGGTGATGAAGTAGTGATCTGTTGGAAAAATACTCCAAAAAATAAATTACGATGCTTAAAATTCGTGAGACAAGCAGTTCTTACCTTTAAAAGAAAAGAAGATTATTACCTGAAAGAATATGGTGTTGCTCCAACTTTTAAGGCTGGGATTCATGCAGGAAATGTTACTGCTGGTTATATTGGCATTATAAAAAAAGATCTTGTCTTCAGCGGCGATACACTCAATACTACTGCAAGGATCAGGAGTAAATGTCATGAACTGAAACATTCATTTATCGTGTCTATAGATTTTCTACATGATTTTGAAGTCCCTGCTGAATATCACCTTAATGAGATCGGTGAAATGGAGTTCAAGGGGAGAAAAGAAAAGTCGAAGGTTTATTCTTTAGAATTAAATTGATACTTTTATAAACATCGACCTCTACTGCTTATTATGGCCTCTCGAAGAATTGTCTACCATAAACTCGCTGTACTTGCTAATATCTCCGTTATTTGGGTGGTATTCGCATTTCTTTTTCTTTATAACATTATTCTTATTGAAAAAGAACTCGTAACCGGTCGCTCATTGCTTTTATTTTCAATAGCTTTCGCAACCATTGGATTTATAGTTTCAGCTGCGTTGGTGTTTTATCTTAAAAGTGCATTCAGGCATTATCCATTATGGGTTTCTGCGTCATTGAAAATGGCATTCACTTTCGGATTATTTATTTTGATCGCCTTTGTTATGCTCTCCAGTTATTATGTATTTAGTGAGCATAGGACTCTTGATCAATTTGCTGATAGCTTCTACCGGGAAGTTTTTCTAACAAGAGGCTTTATGATCTTCATGTTCGATCTTGCAGTTATGACCTTACTCACCATTCTTATCATTGAAGTAACAGATAAATATGGACCGGGTGGATTCTGGAGTATGATGAGAGGTAAATATAATAAACCAAGAATCGAGAACAGGATCTTTATTTTCGTGGATATAAACAATGCAACAACGATTGCAGAGAAACTTGGTCATACCAAATATTTTCGTTTACTAAGAGATTTTTTTGCAGAAATAACGATCCCGATTCTTGCTAATGGTGGTGAAATTTATCAATATGTGGGAGACGAAGTAGTGCTCTCATGGAAAAACACTCCGCTCAACAAACAAAAATGTTTTAAATTTTTACGCCAGGCGTTTTTCTTATTAAAGAGAAGGGAAGCCAAATTCATGAAACGTTACGGTATTTGTCCAACTTTCAAAGCAGGAATACATTCAGGTGAAGTAACTGCGGGAGTTATTGGAATTGTAAAGAAAGATCTTGTGTATAGTGGCGATACATTAAATACCGCAGCTCGTATAAGAAGTAAATGCCATGAACTCGAAGAAACATTTGTTGTATCAGAAGGTTTTCTTCATGAATTTTCCACCCCATTTGCTTATAAAGTAAATGAGATCGGTGAAATGGAATTAAAAGGAAGAACAGAAAAAGAAAAGCTGTTCTCAGTAATTTTTGAATAATGGGCTCAGCAGAATTAGACATACATAACCATCAGCTTATCATTTATTCAAATATCATTATTTATGGTAATGCTGCTGATCCTGAGATCACAAGATCCATAGGAGAAGAAATTGAAACGATGTGGAATGAACCTAATACAAGCTTGAAGTTCGAGAATTCGAAATTTGAGGTTAGGTTTAAAATTCATGCATGGCATAATCCATCAATTACTCCTTTTGACATTTACAGAAATATGGATCCGAAGAATAATTATTTCCGTATCGAAGAGTTTTCACATAATCATATTTCTTTTGTTGATGGACTGAATTGTAACAGTGGCTATTTTAAATTAGAAAACTTATACAAAGGCTCAACTACAGCTGCACATGAATATGGTCATACAATAGGATTGAATCATCCAAAGAATATGGATATAAGGGGACAAGGAGTACCCGGTATCATGTATCCGCGAGGAACATTGGTTGATCCGGAGTTTCAATATGATCCTTCAAAACCTGCAGGAATTACGGGTGGCACAATGCACCCGATGTATAGAAAAGTAAAGCTGGAAGATATTGAAGCACTGAACCTCCGTCGTCTCGATTTTCATCATGGAAAAGCAGTACTTGGAGAGTTTACGAATGTTTGGCATGAGGATCATTCACAGGTTAGACCGGAAGATTTTTTTGGTGAGATAATTGAAGAATAGCAGAACTCAGATCCGGATATTGAAAAATAAATCCTGCTTTCTGAAGTTTGTCTGAACTGACGGTTGCACTTTTTAAAACTTCAACACTCATTTCCCCTAATCTGATCTTTAAAGCAAAAGTGGGAACGTGAACAGGAATATAAGATCTGCCTCTCTCCTTTCTTGCAATTTCCAAAACGAGTTCCTTATTTGAGACAGGGCCTGGAGCAACAGCATTATAAACTCCTTCCATTTTTTCATTTTCCATCGCATACAGGATTACTCTTACAAGATCATCAATATGAATCCAACTGATGATTTGTTTTCCATTACCTAGGATTGTTGCAAATCCAAAGTTTAGTGGCTTTTTAAATTCTACATACGCTCCCCCTTCATTGCTTAAAACAATTCCAATTCTCAACTTCACCAATCGTTTACCAAGAAATGACACAGGTTCTATCGCAGCTTCCCATTGCTTAGATGTTTGTCCAAGAAAATCATTTGATGAAGGATCGCCTTCTGTAAATCTTTTTCCACCATCTTTATCCGGACCGTACCAACCAATTGCTGTTGCTGATATTACCGTTTTGATCCTATTTGGAAGATTCTTTAAACTATCAGCTATCAATTTTCCACTATCAATTCTGCTACTGACTATTTCTTGTTTTCTTTTTTTGGTCCATCTTTTTTCTGCTACTGATGCGCCGGCGAGGTGGATAATGTAATCTGCTTTTGAAAATGCGTCTTTATCTATTGTTTGCTTTTGTATATCCCAAACTGCATAACTGAGTTTATCGTTTTTTGTATTTTGTTTATCGTTAATCTGCCTGGTTAAAATAATTACATTAAATCCTCTTTCGATCAATGCTTGTGTCAATGCTTTGCCAATCATTCCTGTGCCGCCGGTTATTAAGACTGTTTCCATGAATCAAAGTTGATTACTTTTTTAGAATAAACAGTTGTGAGGTAAGATTGTTTATTATATGTTACTAAAAGGCTGAATAGAATTATTGGAAGTACAAGAGTGCGACGCAACTGGTGATGATTAGAATTACCAATGCTGGTAACATAATTATAATACTCGCAAAAATAACCCCCCGATAGAAATCGGGGGGAACAACTAAAAACACAAGCCGTTAAAAGGCTGGTGGAAGTAATTCAAAAGGATTAGGATCTGTTTATCCAACGGCAATTTTAATCGGGTTTTT